>OLGV01000115.1_pt1 | contig 33942 bp, 34 predicted proteins | sample 1605761 | NCBI WGS metagenome assembly OLGV01 (sample SAMN03283245) | human gut metagenome | biome: human-associated habitat; material: feces | host: Homo sapiens | place: Peru | collected 2012
CCTCATGAATGGATGGTGATGGCGCAGTTTTCTTCGGAAAGTATTCTGCGATATGAAAATCAAATAGCACAACCTCGCCATCAGTCACTCCTCACGCTCAATGTGTCGAAAAAACTGTTGGACAGCACATGGCAGCTCTCCAACTTCACCTATTTCGACCTCAACCACAAGGGATGGTTCAGTCGCTTTACCTCCTCTTATGCACTGAATGACCACATCCAGCTCTCGGCAGGCTATGATTGGTTTGCAGGCAATGAGGGGATATTCGGCAGGTACAAAAACAATTCAGAAATATGGGCAAAGGCAAAATATAGCTTTTAGCCGTAAAGTAATAGAATTATAAAAAGAAAGAAGACAATGGACAAAGTAAACGACAGCAGCTGAAAAACACCATGACCGAAATGGGCGGAATCGTTTAAGTTAAACGATTAAGGTCGTTCCAGTACAATCGCCCGAGCCGTTTAAGTTAAACGGCAAAAAGAATTCAAAGTATAAACCTCAAAACAAGAAAAAAACATGTTACTATACAACGTAAAAAAAAGAAGTAATGCGTGTGGGTAAACACAAAGGCAAAACAATGTATTATGCCGCTCTCGTTGCGCAAGATAAGGTTACTACTCGTCAGGTAGAAGACCGTATTATCAATGCCACAGCCCTAAGCCGTGCCGATGTGCGTGCCGCCATCACCGCCTTGGCGGAGATTGTGCGTGAAGAAATGTTCAGCGGTCGAACCGTTGATTTGGCCGACCTCGGATCGTTTAAGGTTGTATCCAACGGCAAACGCATGGAAACGGAAAAAGCCGTTACCGCAGATACGCTCAAAACTCCTCGCATACAGTTCTTCCCGAAGCAAGAAATGCGCAATCAGGCGAAGAATGTACAGCGTGTGGTGATACGTGAAGGGGAAACGACACCGGTTACACCAAATCCCCCACACAATGATGAACCTTAAATACTCGATGCTGTTTTTACTATTCATAAGAAGAAACAATGAAACAGAAAGTAATCTATCTTTTTTTTATCACTGTCATATTACCAAAACCACCTTATTCTATTAGTGTTTCAGCACTTGCAAACACATCGCTCAAGTAAAAAAACAAAAAAAAATTTGCATACATAAAAAAAACACATATTTTTGTAAAAATTATCCTTGATATGAAAGAAATGGAATTTAAACACAACAACTTACACTCTCGAGAAACCACGGGAGCAATCCGCACCGACAGTGTTGCAAACGCCATATCAAGGACAATAATATCTGCCATTTCAGGCTTTCAAGACATATTTTTCATATCATCCACAATCGGCACAGAAAGCAAAACATACGGAATCGTCAATATACACTATTTGAAAAAGAACAAATTCATCTAAACCCGCCTTCTCATTCCGTATCAAATCAATTCAAAAAATGAGAAGGCTTATAACAAAAAAAACACTTAATAACTATAAACATATAATTATTAACATTCAAAATAAAGCATCATGAAAAAATTCAGTAAATTAGCATTTATCGCGGCATTCTTAATCGTATTAGCCGGCTGCAACAAAAAAGAAATCGTCGACGTAATAGCATTAAGCGATAATAACTATGAAATAATCGATAATATATTAGAATCAGGCGATGCTGGAATACCTCTGCCTGAAGGAAGCGAGGTAAGCAGAGGCGCGAATGACGTCTACACTATCACTTTACCGGAAGGGTACTCATACGTTGTCAGAAAACACGGCGAGCGTTCAATAACAGAGGCACCGGCAATAGGAGTGCGATGCTCATGCTCCGAAGGAACCGGTTGCCAGCCTGCCTCATACGGCAACAATTTCTATTGCATTCTTTCAGATGGTTGCAGCGTCTGCCAGAAAACATTAATAACGAGCACTAACAGGGGAGCTGACCAGGAAGTCGAGCTGCTTGGCCTGATAAACAGGAACGCAGGCATAACACTTTTATGTGAGGAAAGCGTGCCTGTGACAGACAACTCAATAATCAACGCATCTGACATCATCAGAGGCAAAGAGGTGATACACGGCAACGCTTTTATAGAACTATTTGAAATAGAAGATGTTGTGGAAATGTGCAGAATCATAGGCGAGGCAAAAAACGAATCAAAACTTGAACCGAACGTGTTTGCATACGTCAATTTTTACGGAAATGTCGCCGCCATTCCAATGTACATCGAGGAAGGGGAGAGCATTTATCAAGACGGTGACAAAGAATATTTTGCCATGACAAGTTCACCGAACAAGAAACCCCAATGTATATGCAACGACAACAGCAGAGGCAGCTGCGAACTGAAAAAAGTAAACATACCATTAGTTGGAACGGGGTATTTATGCGAGTCGAACGGTTGCAATTCATGCTCGCTGATATACATTAATAATTAAGTTGAGAAACAACAAGAAGTCCGGGACAAGCGACAGAATCAAAACATCATCGCGGCATCCTGCATCACGCCGGTCTTTGTCTGAACATGACGAGGCGGAAACGGCAGGAACAAAGTTGACGATGTCAGGCATCAAGCCTTGTTCCGGATTCCATATTAATCCGATGATTAAAGCAATCTGAAAAAGAGCGGTTGGTATTTAAACCGGACTTCACAGAGAATCAGGGAGCTGTCATTTCAGACCCGGCATTTGCGAATCACACGCACCAGAAAGCGACAAAGACCGTCAGGGCTTGTTTCCCGTCAGAAATGATTATCACTGCCAATGTCAATATTTTCAAGCAAACTTGCGTGGAAATGAGAGTCGTGTTGAGAATTTCAACAAAAAAAATCCGGAGCTTTCGCAATCCGCATCCGCGAATCCGCTACCGGCACCGGATTTCAAGGCGGTTAGCAACCGCTCGTTTTCGTTTGGCCGCAAGAAGCCAAACACGACATGGACATGTTTACTATGACGACACACATTCTTCATATTAAACTAATGGAAAACAATGCGGAAGCCCAGATTGTTGTTACGGTTGCCAGGAGCGTTGTTGTTGCGGTTCGAGCCTGATGACGCGCCTTTCGGGTTGTCGGTGTCATACGACAGATAGTACTCGTACCAGTCCTCGCTCCTCTCCCACACCTTTCAACTCACATTTCAGATCCCCAATGTGTTGACGCGTTTTGTGCCGCAAACACGTGTGGAGTCACCATTGTTTCCCGCATGCCCTGCGACATCGCCTATGCTCCATCCTCCGGCGTATTTGGCACCTTCACTGTTTTTGCCTCCCCACGCGGCATATTCCCATTCGGCCTCGGCAGGCAGATTGTAATTTCTGCCTGTCCGGACGCAGTGGCGGAAGCATCCCGGTTATCGCAAGATTCGAGAAAGTGTTGGGAATCAAATCAATCTTGATAGGATTCGGTCTGGGAGAAGACACCATTCACTCGCCGAACGAGAACTACAGACCCGACCATTTCTTCATGTGGATTGAGACTATTATACAGTTCTATCAGCATTATGCGGGGAAATAGATGTTAGACGTTAGAGTTTAGTCTGGATGAAGACAGAAGAGGGTACTCTGCAAAGGTCATCTTCTTTTTTTATCAACTTTGGAAATGAATTTCGACGAACGTCAAATGCGGATTGAAATTTTTCCCTCCGACCGGTCATTGGAAAGATGTCTGTTGCAAATTTCCAATGACCGGCTGGAGGTTAATAGCCAACAAATCTATCTATTCGTTGATGTTTCTTACTGAAACTCCGTTTTTGAAATTATCGAGACCTTCTTTCAGGAACTGCACGAAGCCGTCTTTGTCGAGGTTGTAAGCTCGCGGCTCGTGGAGAAGTTCTCCGTTATGCCCCATCAGGCAGTAGTAAGGCTGGGCGTTGGTGCCGAACTTGGTTATTTGGAAGTCGGCATATTTACGACCGATTGTTTTCTTCATCTTGCCATCGCCACCCTGAATCCATTCTTCCTCTGGAAGTTTGGTTTTATCATCGACATAAAGAGCCACGATGATAAAGTCCTCGCGCAACATCTTCAACACGCGCGGATCACTCCACACGTTTGCCTCCATTTCACGGCAGTTCACGCATCCGTGACCGGTGAAATCCACGTACAGCGGTTTGTTTTGCGCCCGCGCACATGCCAAAGCCTGCTCATAGTCGAAGTACCCCCTCAACCCATGAGGCAGGTGGAAAATATCGTTGAAGCGCGGCGATTCGCAAAGCTCTGCCGTTGGTTTAGCAGTGTGAGGTTCAACCTGACCGGCAGGCATCGCCTTTACATTTTGTTGAATAAACTCAATAACTTTATCTGCATTCTCTTGGTTGATACGTTTGAGGTCGAAATCAAGGGTCTGTTGTGGCGGCAGATAGCCAGAGAGAGCCTTCAAAGGCGCGCCCCACATTCCAGGAATCATATAGACGACAAAAGTAAACGTTATGATACTCAATATCAAGCGTCCGACACCGATTGACTCTACAGGGTCGTCGTTTTTAAATCTTATTTTGCCAATGAGGTAGAAACCAAGCATAGCGAAGCAGACAATCCAGATACCGAGATACACCTCACGGTCGAGGAGATGCCAATGATATGTCTGGTCGGCGACGCTCAAGAACTTGAAGCCGAGGGCGACCTCGATGAAGCCGAGTATTACCTTCACTGTGTTGAGCCAGCCGCCGCTTTTAGGCAGGTTTTTCAGCATTGCCGGGAACAATGCAAAGAGTGCGAATGGCAATGCGAAGGTACAGGCGTAGCAGAACATTGTCAATATTGGTGTCCAGAACTCGCCCGATGTCGATTTAATGAGTACTGTTCCGACGATAGGACCCGTGCATGCGAATGAGACCAGGACAAGGGTCAGAGCCATAAAGAACACTCCGGCGAGACCTTTTTTCTCTGAATTGGCATCCGATTTGTTGACGAGGCTGCTTGGAAGCACGATTTCGAATGCTCCGAAGAACGACGCGGCAAACACCATGAACACCAAGAAGAAGATGATGTTAGGAATCCAATGTGTTGACAGCCAGTTGAATATGTCGCCAGTGACACTGTCGCCACCGAAAATCCAAGTCACCATGATGATGATTGCAATCGGAAGTGTATAGAGCAGCACTATGAAGATGAAGTACATAATGGCTTTGAAGCGACCTGCCGCTTTATTTTCGCTTCCGTGGAGGAAGAACGACACGGTCATGGGGATCATCGGGAAGACGCATGGGGTCAGCAATGCCGCCAAGCCCCAAAGGATAGCCTGAAGTATCATGGAAAGCAGGCTGTCGTTTGCGGCTGCATCGGCATTGGCTATTGTTCCGTAATCAAGGTTGATTTCAAATTCCACTTGAGTAGGAGGCAAGCACATGCCGTCGTTGCACACCATAAATTCCAACTCACCTTTTACCGCAACCGGTTCTTTACCAAGCACTTTCACCTTTTGAGTGAATATAGCCTCATTTTCAAAATAATTCAAATCCACTCCAAAAGCATTGTCATAATGGACAATTGCCTCACCTTCCATAACGTCGCCGATTCTCTCATATTTAGAATCTTCCGCAAACAGGAATGTGGTTGGAATCGGGCCTTCTCCCTTAAGATTTTGTGAATAAATGTGCCAACCGGACTCAATATGCGCCTTCAAAATAACGTTATATTCGTTATTTCCCAACGATTCTGAAGAGAAACTCCACTGAACCGGGTCATAAATCTGACCTAATGATGTAAAAGGCACCAACAATGCGAAAAATAACGCAAAAAATAGATACAGTTTTTTCATAGTTAATTGATAATCAATAATTTAATATTTATACTGATTTAAATATTCGATTTGCAAAAATATGAAAAATTTTAATCACTGAATATTATTTGAAAAATTGTTTTAGTTTTTTCAGTGATTTTGAATCTGTCATCGATACGATGACCGACAATCCATACTATTTCGCCCTCATTATCGGTTAAAATAACGGTGTTTTTTTTCTGAAAAGCCGTGAAATCGTTGTCATTGAAAAAATCCGAGACAAGTTTTGTGCCATTCATGCCTAGAGGGCGGAAGCGGTCGCCTTTCTGCCAAAAACGCGTTTTCAAAGGAAGTTTCAGAGTATTGTAGTCCAATTGGGCAATATTAGAATTTGAAGTCCGGAGTTTAAAGTCTGGAGTTTTTGAGAAACAATCACATTCAAGACCATCGATGACATTGGGGGCATTAAAGGAATTAGGGAATATATCGATAGTGTTTTTCTCAATAACCAATTGATATTCATGTGAATAAAATTCTTTACCAGATTCTCCGTCAATGGCAGCGAATATCGATTCGCATTGGGAGAAAGAGAAGCCGAAATCACGAATCCATTCAAAAAGGAGTTGCTTTAAATGATTTCCCGACTCCGCCACGCTCCGTTTGAAGTGACATTTTGGAATTGAGTGCAAAACGCCGTCAACGGTTTCAATTTGCGAGAGTTTTTCTTTGACAAGTTTTCTATATAATTGATTTTCAGAGGCTAAACAAGTGATTGATTCAAGGATTTTCTCTCTTGCTTGAGGTTTTATTGCATCGAACTCTGTCATCAGTTCGTGGCGGATTTTATTTCTTAAAAAAACCGCATCTTTATTGGTGCTGTCTTCTCGCCAAGCGATATTGTTGTCTGCTGCGAATTTTTTGATTTCCTCACGCGATGCCCACAGCAACGGTCTGACATACACACCGTTACAAGGCTGCATGGCTTTTAGTCCTTTAATACCGGAGCCTCGTAAGAGATTGATAAAAAACGTCTCGATTTGGTCGTCGGCATGATGAGCGAGGGCTATTTTGTCGAAATGAAGATTTCCCCATTCGCCGCGCTCGTTTGGAAGCACCGATGTGGTGTTGGCGGCATTAGTAAGATTGTTAAACCAGGCGTACCGCAGTTCGCGAGCCGCCATCTCGACGGATACCTTGTTGTTTTTAACAAAACCCAAGGTATCGAACTGTCGTACGAAGAGTTTCACCTTTACTTTTTCAGCATATTTGCGAACGAACATTTCATCGTCATCGGATTCCTTGCCACGAAGATGGAAATTGCAGTGAGCGAAAGCGATATTGTATCCGCCCCGCCTTAACAATTCCGCCAGAACCATCGAGTCAACGCCGCCGCTCAAGGCAACGAGAATACGGTCACCTTCATTAATAAGGCGGTTGTCATTGATATATTCGCGAAATTGTTCTAACATGTTATTAATTCTTATTTGCCGGAGATTTCTCCACTCGTTTCGCTCGGTCGAAATGACGGCGGGTTATTTGCTTCGGTCGAAATGACGGCGGGTTATTTGTTTCGGTCGAAATGACGGCTTTATTTAAAAATACAGGTGAACCAACAAAAATCCTATGCCAAGTCCGACTATGGCGCAGATTCCATACCACATCAGTTTTTTCCATGGCGAGGCATCTGGCTCAAGCGACGTCTCTATCTTTTTCTTTGGTATGACATCGCCGACAAAAATCTCGTCTTTACCAGCATTCTCTATGGATTCGGGAAGTGCCGGCTCCAAGAAGACAAAGTCGGAATCCTTAATCTTACGAGCCTTGCCACGAAAATAGTACTCGACACAATAGTTGTTCTCCAATAGGATTATCACACCGGTGTTGTCATCGTCGGTGCCCTTTGCAACAACCTTTGCACGACGGCCATAGTTCTGTTTCAAAAGGATTTCATTGTCATCAACAGTGAGATATGCCACGACAGGTTCGACATCTTGCGAGTCCCGCGCCGCAGATGTCAGATAAATGACCAGAAGACTCACCGCCAAGGTGCTCAAATCGTCATGCAAGCCAATAATCACTTGATTATCATCAAGTTGATAAAACCAAAAATTCACTTCCGGGTTGAAAGAATGTGGATACAACTTTATCCATTCTTTCACAAGACCGATGATTTCGTCTTTAGGGAGACCGTTAACTTTGATATAATCCATTTATTTTTTTATTTTAGATTTCTCCACTCCGCTTCGCTCCGGTCGAAACGAGGGTGTGGAAGTTTTCCTTTTATGCTTGATTTTCTCCACTGAAAAGCCGAATTTGCCGATTTTCTCGCCCAGGGTGTAGTATTTACCGTGCGAATAGGCAATCAACTCCGCTTGATTAAGTTGAAAAAGACCCGTACTCTGGTCAAAATATTTCTCGTCACCATGTACGGCAACGATTTCCGCTACGAACATATCATGAGAACCCAATTCTTTTATTTCCATGACCTTACACTCTATATTCACGGGCGATTCGGCTATCATCGGGGCACTCACCCGTTCCGCTTGTTCAATGGCGAGATGCATTTCTTTAAATTTGTTGTAATCTCGTCCAGAACGAACTCCGCACCAATCGGTGGCTTTCGCCAAGGCATCTGTCGTAAGATTTATCACGAACTCCTTTGTTCTTGATATGATTGCATGCGAATGTCGGTCTTTTCTCACGGAGATGTAGCACATCGGCGGGTCAGAGCACACGATTCCAGTCCAAGCCACCGTGATGATGTTGTGGTTTTCGGGGCTGTCGCCGCACGACACCATCACCACCGGCAAGGGATATAGCATTGTTCCAGGTTTAAAACTTCTTTTCATGTTAATAAAATCAGTCCGTAAAACAATTGTTCTTGTAATATTTCAAGTATTTCCAATGTTCTTTTACTTGAAATATATCTTGAACATGAATAAATCCTTTACAATCAAATGTCATATAACTCATATCAAATAATTTATCCTAATCAGGCGACAACAGTAACCCGCCATACCAATCTCATCTTTTCATATTATCCGAATCCATCGACGCCCGGTTTATCATCAATTTGACAGTACGCAGATGAAAATCCGACAAACAACCAGAAAATCCATTCATAAAACCTCTATTAATCCCACATGCAAATTTAGCATAAATTAGCATTCAATTATTTGTTTTAAGGAAATAATTTTACAACAATTGAGACAAATCGCGACAAATCAAGCAAGTTTCATCATTTTTGACAATAATTCAAAGCATTATAAAGAGAACAATTGCAGCCTGGCCGGTTTATGGGAGTTGTTGGCGCAATATTTTTTGCAAAAAAATCCCGTCGATGACGGGATTTTTTTGATTTTTATAAAGACGCGACAAATCGTGTCTTCACAAGAAATTCATTGGTGATATTATTTGATATCCCATGTTGTGCCGCTGTTCAGCAGGTCGTCAACAGTTTTGATGTTCGACTTGGCTGATTCGCGTTCGATGACATCTGTGAGACAATTGTCGTATGTAGGAGCTTCCACATTGCGGATAACGCCTATAGCGACTGGATACGCCGGAGGCATCATAGAGGCGAGCAACATGTGGACACCTATATTTTCTTCTTTCTCATCGTGAACGAGGATATCTTTCTCTGTGATGCCGTTTTCGCCGATTGTAACGACTTCGAGTTTGAAGCCGTTGAGGCGGAGGCCCTTGTTACGGTCTTTACCGAAGATGAGAGGTTTACCGTGCTCGCACTTGACCTGCATATCGTCACGGACATCTTTTCCGGTGATGTTTTCATGAACACCGTTAGAGAAAATCATACAGTTTTGGAGAATCTCAATGACTGCCATACCGTCGTGTTTCTGGGCTTTCATGCATATATCCGTGAGTTCCTTGGTATTGATATCAACGCCACGGGCGAAGAACTTGCCGCCTGCGCCGATAACGAGCTCACCGACATTGAACGGATCCTCGTATGTACCTTGTGGAGATGTTTTTGTCACTGTGCCACGGAAAGTACATGGTGAGAATTGGCCTTTTGTCATACCATAGATACGGTTGTTGAACAAAAGGAGGTTCATGTCCATATTACGACGGACAGCGTGGATGAAGTGGTTGCCGCCGATAGCCGTGCAGTCGCCGTCGCCGGTGATAATCCACACTGAGAGGTCGGGATTTGCAAGTTTCACACCTGTTGCGATAGCGCAAGCGCGGCCATGAATACTGTGGAATCCGTAAGTGTTCATATAATGAGGGAAGCGTGATGAGCAACCGATACCGGAAACGACGCAGATATCTTCTTTCCTCTTGCCGATTTGCGGAAACACGTCCTGTAATGTCTTCAAGATAGCGTGGTCACCGCAACCGGGGCACCATTTAACTATCTGATCGTTGACAAAATCTTCTTTAGTAAGATTAACAACCTGATTATTTAAATTTGTGTTTTCCATGGTAATTTTATTTTAAAAGGTCATTAAACTTATTTTCCAACTCCGCTGTGAGGAATGGGAGTCCCTGAATCTTGTTGAATTGTTCGTATTTGAAGTCAGGCATTTTCTCTCTTAGGTAGTTTGCGAACTGACCGTTGTTATTCTCACAGACGATTATTTTCTTATGGCCGTTCAACACCTTTGCTGTATTCTTTGGCAGAGGCATGATATGGCGGAAGTGTGCATGTGCCACTGACTTGCCTTCTTCGAGCATCTTTTCGACGACAGAGAGTACCACGCCGTATGTGCCGCCCCAGCTCACCACAAGGAGGTCGGCATTAGGGTCACCAACGATTTCCTGTTCAGGAATGAAGTTGGCCACACGCTGCACTTTCTCTTCACGAAGTTTTGTCATGAGTTGGTGGTTTTGAGGGTCGAGCGAGATATTACCCTTGCCGTTGGATTTTTCGAGGCCGCCGATACGATGACGGAGACCTTCTGTTCCGGGCAGTGCCCACTGACGGTTAAGTTTTTCCTCATCACGATTGTATGGCTCATAGTCCGGGTCATTGGCTTTTGCGATTGGAGGAACTATAGACGGGAGGTCGGCGACTCTTGGGATTCTCAATATTTCAGAACCGTTACCGAGAGATCCTTCTGTAAGGAGGATAACCGGTGTCATGTGTTCCATTGCAAGTTTTGCGGCTTCGTATGCTGAATAGAAGCAGTCGGCCGAGCTGCGTGCCGCGAGGACGATAAGAGGTGCGTCGCCATTACGTCCGTAAACGGCCTGCATGAGGTCGCTTTGTTCCGACTTGGTCGGGAGACCTGTTGAGGGGCCGCCACGCTGCACATCGACGACGACGAGAGGAAGTTCTGTCATGACAGCAAGACCAAGGGCTTCCGACTTCAGTGAAAGACCAGGACCAGATGTTGTTGTCACTGCCAGGCAGCCAGCGAATGACGCGCCGAGCGACGAGCAGATACCTGCAATCTCGTCTTCTGCCTGGAAAGCTTTGACTTTCAAGTTTTTATATTTCACCAACTCTGCAAGGATATCTGTTGCAGGAGTGATAGGATATGAACCGCAGAAGATTTGACGACCCGAGCGTTCCGCCGCTGCCATCAAACCCCATGCTGTAGCGACGTTACCGGTGATGTCACGGTATTTGCCTTTAGCGAGGTTCGCAGGTTCTATACGATATGTGTTGGCGAAGATTTCCATTGTGTCGGCATAGCTGTAACCAGCAGCGACTACTATCTGGTTAGCTTTGATGACATCTTGTTTGTTCTTGAATTTATTATTGAAATACGCGTTCAGGAGAGTGATGTCACGGTTGAAGAGATACATCACGATACCGAGAGCGAACATATTCTTTGACTTGAGCATGGTCTTGCGGTCCCAACCGAAATCTTTCAAAGCCTCAAGTGTCATTGATGTGATAGGGGCCTTGACGACTTTATACTGGCTGAGAGTGTCGTCTTGTGTCGGGTCTGATGTGTAACCGGCTTTTTCGAGAGCCTTGTCGTTCATCGAGTCGACATCGAAGATGATTGTTGTGCCGGGCTTCAGCCAACGCATATTAGCTTTGATAGAAGCCGGGTTCATTGCGACGAGCACATCGCAAAGGTCACCGGTGGTGTGAACCGGTTTATGTCCAAAATGGACTTGGAATCCAGAGACGCCAGACACAGTGCCTTGTGGTGGACGAATTTCTCCTGGATAGTCTGGGAAGGTGGCAAAATCGTTGCCTGCCAGAGCTGTTGAGTCGGAAAACAGGTTTCCAGTCAGCTGCATACCGTCACCAGAGTCACCCGCGAAACGAATGACAACGTGTTCAAGTTCTACAACTTTTGTTCTGTTAGCCATAATAAATTGAATTTAATTTATTGTATTATAATTACTTAGATTATTATTCCTTTTTCAAGGATACCCTCTAAAATATTCTGCAAAGGTAAGGATATATTTAATATAAAGAAAAATAATCAAGTAATTTTTTTTCGCCAAAAAAAATTTAAAAAAAACGTGTGTTGTATTGTAAAATTTTATATTTTTGCAGAACATTTTAAACAACAAAAATATGGCATATAAAATTTTAGACAGCTGTGTGGCCTGCGGTTCTTGCATCGACGAGTGCCCGGTCGGCGCTATTTCAGAAGGTAGCATCTATTCAATCAATGCAGACAACTGCGTTTCATGCGGAACATGCGCAAGCGTATGTCCAAACGAGGCTATCGTAGAAGACTAATAGATACACACAGTGCACTGGAAATAGGTTCGGGCGACCTGCGGTCGCCCGAACCTATTGTTTTTGAGCGAACGATGCCGCCCTCGCATTTTTAAAGGCAACTCAAGATTTTATTGCTGACTGCCTGTTCATTCAAATCCAAGATTGTTTTTTAGTTGTCTCATAACACGGACAAAAGTGTCAAGGTCTTCATCATCGATATCATTCACAACATCATTCATGAAGTTAATGGCGACGTCAGTAGTGATTTTTTCCAAGGCGAAAGCCTCGTCAGTAAGTTCAATTTTGTTGATTCGACGGTCGTTTTTATCCACCACACGTCTCACAAGGTTCTTTTTCTCCAAAGAATCAATGATTTTTGTCACCGAATTTTTGTCTTTTTGAATAATATCGGCGATACTCTGCTGTGACAGAGATTGTTGTTCCCATAAAATATCCAGCACGAGATATTGTTCCGGCGTGATATTGATGCCGTGGTCTTGAAGTTTGTCAAAAAAACATTTTTTAATCCTTGAGTTAAGGATATTCACATTCACGGCTATTTCCTTGATGAGCATCATGATCTTTAATGATTTTATATTTTTTTTATTGGACTTTCAGGTTCGTTTGCCATCATTTTATACTCCATCCATTCCACGAATTTCGGCAAGGCGAAGGTGAAGAATTTCGTAATTTTGCCGACCGGGGTGAGAAGCATCTCGTTTTTACGGCATTTCAAGCCATAGGCCAGTCTTTGGGCCACACGTTCCGCCGTCATCATTTTTTCTTCATTACGAGGTGTCATGCCTTGCGGCGAGCCGTCGGCGAGCAGAGCCACATTTCTTATATTGGAGGCGGTAAATCCCGGAGCGAACACCATGACATGAAGGTCATCGTAACGATGTTCGACGCGCAGGGTGTTCAGGAAGCCTCTGATGGCGAATTTTGACGCCGAATAGCCTGTCCTTCCAGGCAACCCCAAATATCCGGCGGTAGAGATGACACCCACTACGCTACCCCTTGACTCAAGCAGATACGGCAGAGCGTATTTCGTACAATATATCGTGCCCCAGAAGTTGACGTCCATAAGTCTTTTTACGACATCAAGGTCAAGGTCTATGAACATTGCCCTCATGGAAATTCCGGCGTTGTTGACAAGGATGTCGATACGTCCGAATTTTTCGACCGTCTTTTCCATCAGGTTTTTGCAGTCTTCCTCTTTTGAGACATCCGTTTTGACGCACAGCACCTTTTCCGAATCGGGCATCTCTGTCTTGAGCTGTTCCAGTTTGTCGATTGAGCGCGCCGCCATCACCACATTAGCTTCTTTACCGGCAAAAAGTCTGACCGCAGCCAGCCCGATACCCGAGCTGGCTCCTGTCACGATAATCACTTTATCTTTAAAATAATTGGATTTCATTATTAAAGAATGGCCATTTGCGGCATTTCAGGATTATCATACTTACCTGCGGCGAGTTTTTCCTTGATTTCCTTGAAAGCGTTGAGTGTGTATTCCACATCTTCTATCGAGTGTGCCGCCGTCGGGATAATCCTGAAGATAATCATGCCTCTTGGAATGACCGGATATGTCACTATTGAGCAGAAAATCTTATAGTTTGTACGGAGGTCGCGCGCTATCCAGGCAGCTTGGATTTCATTGCCTGGCAGGAATATCGGTGTCACGCAGGCCTCGGCAGGTCCGATGTTGAACCCGAGGTTGCGGAATCCGTTTTGCAAGGTACGTGTAACGTTCCAGAGTTTTTTACGCAGCTCGTCACCTTCGGCACCGCGAATGATTTCGAGACGTTTGAGGCAGCCCTCGACTATTGGCATAGGCAGCGACTTGGCGTACATCTGCGAGCGCATATTGTATCTCAAGTAGTCGATGATAACCTTCGGACCTGCCACGAAGCCACCGATGATAGCCATTGACTTGGCGTAAGCACCTATATAGAGGTCAACATCGTCCATCACACCGAAATGCTCCGAGGTGCCGCGACCTGTAGGACCCATGCAGCCGAAGCCGTGTGCGTCGTCGATGAGGATGCGGAACTGATATTTCTTCTTGAGAGCCACTATCTGGTCGAGAATACCGAGAGCACCTGTCATGCCGAACACGCCCTCGGTGATGAGAAGGATACCGCCTCCGGTCTTCTTCACCACCTCCGTGGCGCGCTGCAACATTTTCTCGCAGCTGACAATATCGTTGTGTTTGAAGTGGAACGACTGTCCCATGTGCAGACGTTTGCCGTCGATGAGGCAGGCATGAGCTTCCGCGTCGAAAACGATGACATCGTTACGTGTGCAGAGTGCGTCAATGGTCGAGACTATGCCCTGATAGCCAAAGTTGAACTCATAAGCATCTTCTTTGTGTTCAAAGTCGGCCAGCTCGCGTTCTAAACGCTCGTGCAAACGCGTGTTACCGCTCATCATACGGGCGCCCATAGGGTATGCGAGACCCCAGCGGGCAGCGGCTTCCGCATCAACTTTCCTAACCTCTGGATGGTTTGCTAATCCAAGATAGTTGTTCAAACTCCAACACAAAACGTCAACACCGTTGAAACGCATGTGTGGTCCGAGTTCGCCTTCCAAGCGCGGGAATGCAAAATATCCGTGAATGCGATCCATATACTGTCCGATTGGACCACCAGAATCGTGAGCTATTCTTTCAAAAATTTCCATTTTATTACGATTTGATTTTTTTACTTCGCAAAATTAGTAAAAATATTTACAGTATATGCATAATTCTATTTTTTTATCTCAAAAAATCCGATTTTTTTATTGCTGTCCGCTAAAATGCGTATCTTTGTTCATCGTTATAAATGTTTTGCAGGCGTTTTTGCGCATTCACTTTTAGTTTGATTTCGGCAGAAAGTCCTTAAGTTCCAAATATGGTGTCTCGTCAATATATCTCGAGTCAATCTTGTTAATTTGGAAACAATATTCCTTTTTCACCGAAAAAGAGGAGTCCATCACAATGATTGACCAAGTGGGGACATGGCCGTCAACGAGTTTGCCATTGACGCCCATTTCTTTGGCGTACTCGGCCACTCGGCAGTACTCTCCTTTGGGTCGTCGAAAGGGACGAACCCGTCAATATACCGGCTTTTACACAAAAAAGCCTTTTCTTTAACGCCGTTTTTATAAAGATATACACTGTCGTCGCAGGCGAATGACATAAGGCAGAGGTTGTCCTCCCATGGGCAAATCACAGGGAACCAGTCATTGAAACCATAGTTGTTGTTTTTATAAAACACCGGGAACTCGCCGAAAACGGAAACATTGCGACTGCTTAAATCAACAACCGAGTTTCAGCCCAATCATCGAATCCATGCCAGCCACTGCAGGATGCAAGTCGATTTCATCATACACAACACCATTGTCATCATAAAACAGCAACGAGTTGATGTCTTTAGCAAAAGGAAACCGGATAATTGTATCATGGTTTTTGACACACATTTCAAATTCGCACAAATCATCACGGAAGTTGAGCTTTTCCATTCCAACAATCCCTAATGTATCGAAACTTACGATAGTGATATCCGAAAGATCAAGCCTCGACTGCAAAACCAAAACATTGTCGTCACTTTCGATGGCATTTGGTATGACAAAGACAGCGGCTGGACGCACCACATCCAACGGCATGTCTTTGATTTTCGGGTTCGTCCGCATTCCTTGTGCACGAAATTAGCAACAAAGAGGTCAATGCAAAAACAGATGCAAAGAACATTCAACTTGCATTAGCGGCTCGGAGGAAACGTGATAGTATTTCTGCTATACGTTTCATGGGTCGTTTTCGTTTCAGAGAGCAAAGATAATACAAAGAAATCAATTGTGCAAGTTTTTTCGTTTTTTTGTTGTTCTGCATAACTTTGCAATAATTTTTTTTTGAATAATCTTTTTTTGTATTTTTGTGGTTTATTTTGATGAAATGATTGACTTGAAAAATAAAAACGCTCTTGTCACAGGTGCCAGTTCAGGCATCGGGGCAGCGATAGCTCGTCGTCTCGCCAAGGAAAAATGTAATCTTTTTATTACCGGACTTGGTGAAGCACAGCTTCAAGAGACCTCCGATATATGTAAAAAAGAAGGCGTCAACGTTTATTTTAAGGAGTGTAACTTCGCAGAATTCACATCCATCGACGAGCTGGTTAAAGAAATAAAATCCATTGGTTTTCATATCGACTTGTATGTCTTGAATGCCGGCATATCTCAACGTGACCGTGGTTTTGATACTGATTTCGCCATCGACCGGAAAATCATGCAGGTAAACTATTGGAGCAGCGTATATTTGATAAAGCAGTTTAAAGACGAGATTTTGGCATCGGAGCATGTTAATATGTCCGTGACCACCTCATTAGCAGGGCTTTTCGGTTTTCCGTTAAGGACATCATATTGCGCTTCAAAGCATGCTTTATTCGGATTTTTCGAGTCTTTGAACCTTGAATATCCAAATATCCATGTCACCTTCCTGATTCCAGGACGCATCAACACGCCTATCAGCAAGAGTGCTTTGATGGGCAACGGCGAGAAATACGCAAAGATGGACGCGGGCCAGGCGAAAGGACTCGACGTTGACAAGGCGGCAAAACGCGCCGTAAAAGCCATTCGCAAGGAAAAACATCGCAAGCTCATCGGCAAAGGCGAGCTGCTCATGGCATACATTAATAGGTATATCCCATGGCTTTACTATAAACTTGCAAACAAAATATCCCCAACATAATGAACACGACAAAAGAGAAAGTTATCTGCGGCATCCAGCAGGTAGGCATTGGTGTTGAAGACCTCCAGACAGCATGGAAGTGGTATAACAAGCATCTGAACATTCAAATCCCTATTGTTGACGACGAGGGTGTCGCCGAGCGCATGCTCCCCTACACTGGTGGCAAGCCCCAGCCGCGTCATGCCATCCTTGCGATTTCACAACGCGGAGGCGGCGGCTTTGAGATTTGGCAACCCCAAGGTCGTAAAGTTGTTTATCCGAAAGAACCGTTACGTTTAGGCGACCTCGGTATCAACATTTGCAAAGTAAAGGCGAAAGATGTCCAAAGAGCTTACAACTATTTCAAAGACAATAATATAACCCTTTTAAGTGATATCAGTGTCTCCCCTCTTGGTCTTGAGCATTTCTATATGCAGGACCCTTGGGGCAACATCTTCGAGATAGAAAAAGACGATTACTGTTTCATCAATATTGACCAACACACGGGAGGCTCAAACGGTGTGGTGATTGGCGTGTCAGACATGGACAGATCAATTGAGTTTTACAAAAAACTACTTGATTATGATGTAGTTGCATTCGACAAGACTGATATTTTCGATGATTTCAGCAATCTCTTTGGCGGAAAATGCAAGATACGCCGCGTGGAGCTGCGACGCTCAAAGCCTGTATGCGGCCCGCTTAGCGAACTCATGGGCAACTCGCATCTCGAGTTAGTGCAAAACTTTGACATCGAAGCGCATAAAACTCTCGAAGGTCGCTGGTGGGGCGACCCGGGATTCATACACCTCTGCTTCGATGTGCGTAACATGGACAAGGTGCGTGAAGCCGCACTGTCACTCGGTCACGACTTCGTGTGCGACAGCGGCGACAACTTCGACATGGGCGACGCCAACGGTCACTTCACCTATGTGGAAGACCCCGACGGCACCCTCCTTGAGTTCGTGGAGACATTCAAAATTCCTGTGATAAAAAAATTAGGAATATCCATCAACCTGAAGAAAAGAGACGATTACAAACCTTTGCCGAGAATTATCACCAAGGCACTGAGGCTCATGAAAGTCTCATTTGATTGAACATAAAACGAGAAGAGGGGTCTTTAATGCGACCCCTCTTCTTTTATCCGTTATCTATTATCTTACAGTCCGAGTTTCGCCTTGACATCTGAAGTAACGTCGATAGCACCGTCACCTATTGAAAGAATGACTGTCTTCTCAAACACGTAGGCCAGACCTTTGGCTTTAACCACAGCGTCGATAGCCGCTTTAATTTTGTCGAGCATTGGCTTTGAAAGCTCTTCTTGTTTCGCCGCGAGGTCGTTTTCGGCATTTGCCTGAAACTCCTGGATTCTACCTTGAAGGTCAATGATTTCTTTCTCTTTTGACTGACGAAGGATGTTTGACATTGTAGCCGAGTTGGCTTCATAATCTCTCATCTTGGTCTGGTATTCTGTCGCCATGGCCTGCAATTCCGATTGAAGCTCGGTATAATAAGCCTGCAAATCCTGTTGGATTTTCGCACCTTCCGGCATCATATCAATGATGGCTTGTGAATCCACATAACCGATTTTCTGTCCCTGTGCGTTAGCTCCGAAACCAATACCAAGTGCTAACACCGTCAAAACTAATACTTTTGTCAACTTTTTCATCTTATTAAAATTAATTATTATCTAAATTTCTGCAAAAATACAACTTTTTTGTTAATCATCAAGTATTTTCACAATGATTATTTCATTATTGATTATTTTCTAACGCCGTCGGCGTTGCCTTTAACACCTGCGCCGCCGGTGCTTCCCGAGCGTTTTCTGTCTTGACGGCGCACGGTTTGCATCACGCTTCCAATCTCATCAAGAACGTCGTCGCTGATATCAAACTTATCGTTACAATACAGCAAGGTGGTTCCCGCGGATTTGTCGAACACAAAAGAGAAGTTCTTGACTTGTGCCACCTGATTGATAGCATTGTAGATTTTCTCTTGTATAGGTTGAGTCAGCTCGATGCGCTTGGTAAACAACTCGCCTTGCGGTCCGAAATACTGAATCTGACGCTCTGCCAGCTCCTGTTCCTTTGCTGCTATAGCCGCTTCTTTCTTGTTTTTCATGTCATCGGAAAGAAGCACCGACTCAGTCTGGTAATCACGTTTCATTTGCTCGACTTTGTCGCGCAAAGCCTTTAGCTCTTTCTGCCATGTCACCGACATCTGGTTTATCTCCTCTTGAGCGTCGCCATATTCCGGAATGTTTTGCAGGATATAATCCGTATCAACATAGGCGAACTTTTGATTTACTTGGGCTTTAGCAGTATTTACACCCATTAAGAAACACAAGACAAGCAATAAAAGTGATGTTGTTTTGTTCATATTATTAAGATATTTTAAGATATTTCAACACATTTTAACACATTTAATCAATTGAGCCTCCAATTGAGAAGTGGAATTGGCTTCCGTTAGCGTCAGGAGCGCCTGGCACTTCGTCGAAACCGTAGCCCCAGTCGAGACCAAGCATACCGAACATAGGCAGATATATTCTCATGCCAATACCGGCGGAACGGTACAAATCGAACGGGTTGAACTTATCGAAGCCGAGCCAACAGTTGCCTGCTTCCACAAAAGTGAAGGCATAAATAGTGGCAGAGGGACTCAATGTCAGGGGATAACGCAATTCCATCGTGTATTTCGCGAAGATATTACCGCCTTCCAGGTTGTTGTTCGTATAGCCCGGAGTCAAGGAGTTGTTAGCATAACCTCTCATGCCAATCAGCTCGCGGCCGTCGAAGTTATATGAGCCGGTAAGACCGTCGCCGCCAAGACAGAATCGTTGGAAAGGAGTAACTCCGATTTCAGGGTTATAATAGCCGAGCAAGCCGAACCTGGCGCGTGTCATAATGACCAGTTTGTCAGCCACTTCCGTAAATATCGCGGCCTTGAACTTCCATTTATGGAACTCGACCCAATGATACATGGCATCTTCTCTCTCCGCGACATTCGGATATTTCTTTTCATAATCGACAGAATTGAAAATAGAGTAAGGAGGTGTAACCTCAAGAGACAGGATAAATTCCGAGCCATAGCGAGGATAAATCGGGTTACTCGTGGAGTTACGTCCGAAAGTGACGTTATATCCGATAAGGTTAAAATCGCCGCCACCGGTGCCAAAATCAAAGATACCTTTATAATTATCCAAAGTATAACGAATCAGGTTAAGACCATTGTACAATGTGAAGTAATCGTCAGGCCATTTCAGACGTGTGCCGATACCCACCGACACACCGGTCTGCATAAAATGACCAGCCGGACTGGTAGCAGTGTTCTTGTATTTTGAATGAAACAGCGACATTGTCAAGGCGTTAGGTTTTTTCCCGCCAAGCCATGGCTCCGTGAATGAAACGCCATAGTTAACATAGGTGGTTCCATACGTCTGGATTCTGAACGACAGTTTTTGTCCGTCGCCTGACGGTATCGGGCGCCATGCGTCTTTCTTAAAGAAGTTTTTCAACGAAACATTATTGAGATTCAAGCCTAAAGAGAGCATCAGACGGTTGTAGCCCCAGCCGGCGGAGAGCTCCACCTGGTCGTTTGGCGTTTCTTCAACCACATAATTGATGTCAACGCTGCCATCTGTCGGGTCCGGCTTAATGTCAGGGACAAGTTTTTGAGCGTCAAAGTATTGCAAAGCCGACAACTCTCTTATTGTTCTGATAATATCGCTACGGCTATATAATTGACCGGGACGCGTGTACATCTCGCGAATGATGATGCGGTCGTTGGTCTTGGTGTTTCCTTGCACGGTAACACGTTTGATTTTCGCCTGATCGCCTTCGCTTATTCTCATTTCGAGGTCGATAGTGTCGTTTTCAACTCTAATTTCAACAGGATCAACACGGAAGAAAAGATAACCGTCGTCCATATACAAAGACGAGACATCGTAACCGCCCTCACTGTATGTCAGGTTTCTATCCAAAAGTTCCTGGTTATAAATATCACCTCTGTAGATTCCAAGCACCTTGTTCAGGACTGTCGTATCATATTTGGTGTTTCCCACCCATGTAATATCGCCGAAATAATATTGGCGGCCTTCGTTGATGTCAAGAGCTATTCCCATGTTTTTATCATCTATAACATAGATGGAGTCTTTGACAATCTTGGCATCGCGATAGCCTTTTTCATTATATTTTTTAATGACAAGCAGTTTATCCGTTTCATAATCATTCTCATCATAACGTGAAGACTTGAAAATTCTTGGGCGGATGTTTTCCGTCAGATACCAAGCCACTTCGTCTTCCGCCGCCATCGGGCGCAGCGTGACAAGATTCCACACTGTGTTGACCAGCGAGGCTCCGAGCGGACGCAGCGGGTCGAATTTACCTCTGCGTTTGGTTTCTTTCATGGCGGCGCGTATCTGCGAATCAGTGAGAACCTCATTGTTATTAACCACGATTTCACCGATTTTCACTTTATGTTTCTTATCGACATTTATTATGACCGTCACATAGTTTTCCATTGTGGTATCCGGCACTGGAGTCATTTCCACCTCCGAGTTCAGATAACCTTTGTTGGCATAATAATTCTTGATGATTCCGCTTGTTTTATTGAAGGTGTGCTCTGTCGCGACATCACCTCTTGTAATATTGATTTTCTTTCTCAGCTCTTCGGCTTCGGATTTTTTCACGCCTTTAAACGAGAACTTACTGATTCTCGGGCGTTCTTTCATATCAATATTTATAAAAATCTTTCCTCCAACTCTTTGAGTTTGAGTGATTTGAATATCTTCAAAAAGACCTTGCTCCCATAAATTCTTGATAGCTTGTGTGATTTTATCTCCAGGCACCTTCACCGTCATACCGACTCTAAGACCGGAGAGCATCACAACTACAGCCGGGTCAACATATTGGACACCTGTCACGGTAATACCGCCGATTTCATATTCTCTTGGTAAAGAATAATCAATCTCCGACAAATCGTTTCCGACTTGAATTTGAGCGTTCGCGACAAAGCTTGTCATGACGAACAGCCAGCACGACAAGGCAATTGCAAATATTTCAAACCTTTTCAAAAAAGTCATCTTTCTACTTTTTAATCTGTTCACTTGTCTTTCCGAACCTGCGTTCACGATTTTGATAATTGATGATAGCCTTGTACAAGTCCTCTTTTGAGAAATCCGGCCAATATTTCTCGGTGAAATACAGTTCCGAATAAGCTATCTGCCAAAGCAGATAATTGCTGATTCTCTCCTCCCCGCTTGTACGAATAAGGAGATCGGGGTCAGGCATTCCGGCGGTAGCCAAGTTGTTGCTAATCAATGTCTCATCAATGTTCTCAATATTGATAGAACCGTCTTTTACCTTTGATGCGATGGTTTTCACCGCCTCTGTAAACTCCCAACGGCCGGAATAACTCAAGCACAGAGTCAATGTCATGCGGGTGTTGTTTTTAGTGTTGTCGATGACGTACATCAGAGCGTTGTATTGTGATTTCGGAAGACGTTTCAAATCACCTATTGCGTTAAGACGTATATTGTTGTCGTTCAATGTTTTGAGTTCATTTTTCAAGGCAGTGGCGAGCAATGACATCAATGCGTCGATCTCCAAAGAGGAACGGTTCCAGTTTTCTGTTGAGAAAGCGTAAAGGGTAAGATATTTAACACCGAGTTCCGCACAAGCCTCCGAGGTGTTTCGGACAGCGTCAACGCCATGCTGATGACCGAAGATACGCATTTTCCCTTGTTGCTTCGCCCATCGGCCATTGCCATCCATGATGACAGCAATATGTTCGGGCAGGCGTTCAATCCTTATCTTATCTTTCAGGCTTTCCATCATCAAAAATTTTTATATTTGTCTTTTACGTTACAATCTTTCCCCTTTGGCAAAACGAACTTATACACCAGTGAAAAGTTAAGGTAACCATACCAGTCGTTGTTGTATTTATTACCTCTTTGGATATATACACTAACGTCGTCGCCCACAAAATTTGCAGGGTCACTATAAATTTTATCAGGATTTTTTGGATAATAGGCGTGGCAGTCGTCGAGCCAGTCGGTGAAAGCAAAGTCCCATCGCCATTCCAATGCGGCGCCCAATCTCTCTCCAAGGCTATATTTCACACCTATTCCGAAAGGTATTGAAGCGGTGATTTTTTTATATTTCGGGTCACCGTCGTTGAAATTATTCGTATAATTATTATTACCATTATCAATATAACCATCGACATCCGTCAAGATATTGCACAGTTCTTTTCCGTCATCTGCTTTGGGATTGAAAAACAACATCGAGACACCTCCGAAAAGATACGGCGACAAACCGTGGTGTTTGCTTCCCGTGAAGTAATCAAAGAAGTTAAATTCCGCCATAACGGCAAAGTCATGCACTTTGGTATTGAACGACAAGCCACGTTCGGGGCGGTAGCCGGATTTCTCATCGCTTCCGTTTAGTTGCAGATTTGAGTATGCGAGACGGAATGCCCATCTGGTGCCATCATAATATCTGACGAGTGCCCCCCAGCCCAGCTGACTTTGATTGAATGGTTTGTCAGGATTCACATCTCCCATATAATACGACAGTCCCACGGAGCCACCGACCTCAATAATTTGAGAATTGGCCTCTTGTGGAGCAAGAAATTGTCCTAATGACAGGACAATCAACGCAACGACAAAATAATTTTTACAATTCTTCATTCGTTTAAAATTTCTTACCTATTGATAGACAGTCGTTTAAATTTTTAGCCAATAAACTTACAAAGTTACATTTTTTTTGATAATGTTCATCAAAAATTTTTAATTTCTCACATCATTACCCCAGAGAAGTTTTTTTCTTATAGCTTCAAAGAAATCTTTTTCCGGCAGTTTCACCATATTGAATGAGAAATCGGCTTTTTTAATTTCAAGTTGCAAACCTTTGTCCACCAATTTAGTACGCGAGTCAAGGCTCAAGTCGTAGGCGTCGCAGCGTCCGTCAACCTTGATTTTCACGACACTTTTGTCTGATATAACGACAGGACGCACGCTTAAATTGTGTGCGGATATTGGAGTTATCAAAAAACTGTCGTTATTAGGGGCAACAATAGGTCCGCCCACGCTCAACGAATACGCTGTCGAGCCCGTTGGGGTTGCCAGGATAAGACCGTCCGCCCAATAGGTATTAAGCAATTTATTGTCAACGAAGACATGTATTACGATAAGGCTACTTCCATTTTTACGTATGACGCTCAATTCATTAAGGGCATAATTGATGCCGTTGAAGCGTTCTTCTTCTCCCACGAGTTTAAGCAACGAGCGTTCTTCGACCTCAAAATCACCGTTCAGAATTTTGTTCACGGTCTCTATCGTTTCATCAGCCGACACGCTTGACAGAAATCCGAGTCTCCCCATATTTATTCCGAGTACCGGTATAGCCGCGTCGCGCACATACTCGACAGAATCGAGCATAGTGCCGTCGCCTCCAAACGAGAACAATATATCTGCCTTGCCTTTCAGTTGTTCATACGAATTAAAAGTCTGATAATCAGCACTTCGAGCATTACATCTCCGGACATCATTCACAAGAGACGAAAACACCATAGTTTCAGCACCGGCATTTCGCAAAATGCGCAGGACTTCTTTCATAAGTCCATCGTAATCAGGGCTGAAGCCTCTGCCATATAATGCTATTCTCATATCAAATAATTTTCATATTAAATCGGAGCCACTAAATGTATAAAAAAACCAAACTCACCCAGAGCATTCACGCCATACTCAAACCTCAACACCTTATCGTAATAGGTAACAAAGTCTATACCCACACCTGTTCCGTAAATAAACTTGTTGGCGATTTTTGTTGTAAAGCCTTCAGGTACAATGACGTCCCATGTATAACCCACGTCAAAAAACAGGTTGGCATACAGGGCAAGATGAATTTTTCCAAATCTATCGTTCTTAATCAGAGGAAGATGTTTTGTTACAGGCTTTAGTATCTCGAATTTCAAGTTATTCTTAAAGATTCCGTATTTTAAGGCATCAACGACATAAAGGTCACAAGTTCTTACGTAGTCGTTGTTATAGCCAAATCCTTGCGACAAGAAATATGGTGCGGTTTGGCGGTCTGAAAATTTTGCTGTAATATTAGATGCCCAGTAAAACCTGCCATTTATCGGCGTGTACCAGTCAACCGTAATTTTTCCATAAAACAAGTCGGGAGAATAATTCATCATTCCCAAGCCGATTTTTGTCAGTTCAAGTTCCAGGTAGTGTCCGTTCAAAGGATAGTTATGGTCGTCACGGCAGTCGTTTTTAAAAACAGCCGACAAAGTAAAATACCGAAAACGCGTTCCGTCGGGATTGCCAAAATCGCTATTCAGTGCAGGCAAGCTATCATTAAATGTACGGTCGTCATATCTAAATTGCAAAAACAGTCTGTTCCGATAGCCGAAGCGACAGTATGGCGTCAAAAAAACGTAAAACGACTCATGAGCATATTGGTCACCGCCATTGAAATACGTTATTTTATCGTAATCAGTGATATATGCCACTTCCCTGTCGCGGGTATAACCTCCGGAGAGTTTTACTCCAAGACGTTGTCTATGAGTAAGATAGGGTATATCATACGACAGACCGAAATTTTGATTATAGCCAGCTATCACTGTCAAGTCGAGTTTATGTTTCAGTCCCCAAAGATTTCTATACACCAAGTCGAAGCCATAACTGAGGCGAGAGAAATCATTCGCCTCGAACCAAGATTTCAGGTTTCGGTCGGCATACGCCATATACGGTATCGGCCAGAGGTACCACCGTTCCACAACATTTATAGTCAAGACTTTACAGTTCTCTTTTTCAGCATCGTCGGTCCAATAAAAATCCACAAAGTTAAACAAAGCCGCATTGAGGAGATTTTCACGGCTCTCCACAATAGCCTCGACAGAGCAGACAGTGTCTCCTTCGTGGAAAAGCATCTCTCTGTTTATAGTGGACATTTTCGTCACTTTGTTACCAGTAACGTTGATTTTAGAAACCACGAAGCAATCGATTTCCTGTTGAGCAGATGCCATCAAGGGGCACAAAAACATCAATATGGCTATCAGTTTCCTCATATCAATCATTCATCATATTATGATAGTTTTCGTAGCGCCAGTTTGCGACACGCCCTTGTTCCACTGCTTCCTTTATTGCGCAATTCGGTTCATGCAGATGTGTGCAGTTATTAAAACGGCAGTCGTGCATCAAGGCTCGCATTTCCGGAAACCGCTGTGCCAGCGTTTCTTTTTCCATATCATAGAGAGCGAACTCCTTGATGCCGGGAGTATCAATGATATAGCCCCCAAAGCAAAGTTCATACATCTGCGCGAATGTCGTCGTATGCTTTCCTTTTTCATGAACTTCCGAGATTTCTCCGACTCTTATATCGAGATTCGGGTCCATTCTATTGGCCAAGGCTGACTTGCCAACTCCGGAATGACCGGAGAACATGCTAATCTTGTTTTTCATGACGCTCTCAAGCCTATCACAGTTATATCCAGTTTTGGCAGAGACCATAAATGATTGATAGCCAATACCATTATAAACTCTCATCAGTTCTTTGGCAACATTATTCTGTTCGTCATTATAGATATCACATTTATTAAACACAATAACGACAGGGATATGATAAGCTTCCGCTGTCACCGCGAATCTGTCAATAAATCCCGTCGATGTCCGTGGTTGTGCTATTGTCGCCACAAGAATTGCCTGGTTGACATTCGCCGCGATAATATGAGATTCTTTCGACAAATTCACCGATTTACGGACAATAACGTTTGTACGCGGCAGTATTTTGTCAATCACACAAGTATCTTTGTCGTGTTCTTTTTCAAAACTCACCAAATCGCCAACGGCCACCGGGTTTGTAGTACGCAGTCCGTCGAGGCGTATCTTGCCTCTTAATCGGCATGAAACGACTTTTCCGTTGTCATTTTTGACATCGTACCAGCTTCCCGTTGATTTAATAACTCTACCTATCGGCATTTTCGCAATAGAAATCCGATGCAAAAGTACAGATTTTTATTGAATTACGCTACAACTTTTGATAACGTTTTCCGGGCAATGCTGTCAAAACACCGTCAAACTCCAATGACAGCAGCACTGACGCTATTTTAGAAGCAGACAAATTCGTTCCTACAATAATATCATCGAGATGAACAACATTATTATTTTTGAAGATGTCCATAATTTTTTGTTCATCTTCACTGAAGTCGCGGAACATACGCATTTGTTTCGCGACAATTTTTGTATTCACGTCCCAACGCATCACATATCGGATATCCGCCGCGCTGACCAGGAGATTCGCTTTGTTTGTTTTTATGAGATGATTACAGCCCTCGCTATAAATATCACTCACTCTCCCAGGCATTGCAAAAACCTCGCGGTCATACGAATTAGCGATGTCGGCGGTTATCATGGCACTGCCTCTCATTGCGCTTTCGACAACCACTATACAATCGACCATTCCCGCGACTATTCTGTTACGTTTCGGGAAATTTTCCCTATCAGGTTTCGTTCCGCTGACAAACTCTGTCAATATACCTCCTTTCTCCATCATTTTTGTTGATAATTTTCTATTTTCCGCTGGATAAATAGTTTGCATTCCGTGTCCCAGCACACCGACGGTAGCAAGTTCATATTTCAAGGCAGCTCTATGCGCCACGGCATCCACTCCATACGCCAAGCCGCTTATTATCAATACATTATCAGACGACAAATCGTCGATTAATTTCTCCGCCACATATCTGCCGTAATCAGTAATATTTCGAGTACCCACAATCCCAACGGTTTTTCCCGCATTCAAATCCGCATTGCCTTTATAATATAACATCAGGGGACTGTCGTGACAATGTTGAAGCCGTTTTGGATAATCCTTGTCGAGATAGAACAAGGGTTTTATGCCATTATGCTCAATGAAACGCAACTCTTCCTCGGCACGTATCAAAACATCTTTAGATGCGATACTTTTAATAGCGTTTGCATTTATTCCGCCGATTTTCCCCAATGCTTTTTTGCTCTCACAAAACACCGCTTCAGCTCCACCGCAGTAAGCCACCAACTTCTTACCATAGACATCTCCAATATATGGAATAAGAGTAAGAGCGATTTCGTATAGTTTTTGTTCAGTCATAATGCAAAATTACTGACATTATCAATAAGTTCACCACCTTTTTTCTGCAATTTATATTAATTTTTTTTAACATTTTTACAAAAAAAATAACATTCAAAATATACTTTGCCATCAATAATATCGTTATATTTGCAAAAATATTTTTTTTGGGAAAGAACATTCTGATATGTCCGTTAAATTGGGGTCTCGGCCATGCAACCCGCTGTGTACCAATAATCAAATCCTTGTCCAGGCAAGGCCACAGGGTTATTATCGCAGCCGACAAAGGTCCTTTGGCTTTTCTTCAAAAAGCTTTTCCAGACTTGGAGTTTATAAAATTTCCAGGCTTCGAACCAAGATACAGCAAGTCCAACACCCAGGCTTTCAAGATGATAGCCTCTTTTCCAACTGCATTGAAAGAGTTCCGAAGAGACCACAAAACCGTTGAGACAATAATTAAAAACCACAGCATTGATATTGTGATTTCCGACAACCGCTTCGGCTGTTGGAGCAAACAGGCACATTCAGTTTTCATCACGCATCAACTGCATATTCAAACACCTAAAATCTGGCGTTGGGCAACCCCTATTATTAATATGTTCAACAACGATTATATCAAGAAATATGATGAAGTATGGGTGCCCGACGACGAGACGGAACCATCATTGGGAGGCAAGTTGTCACATCCGGCAATTAAACGTTTCAATATATCGTATTTAGGCATCTTAAGTCGCTTTAGCTCTTATAATCAAGGTAATACAGAAAAAACAAACAAGTATTTAGTCATCATTTCCGGACCAGAACCGCAACGGACAATATTTGAAGACATTGTTTTAAAACAAGCAAAGACAATTAAAGACAACACGTTGATTCTCAGGGCAAAGCCAGACTCAAACGACCTTCTCGGAGATGTTTCCCCAAACATAAGCGTGTTCAACCATGTCGATGACGAAATGTTTGTAAAACTTGTAAACAGTTCCGAAAACATTATTTGTCGTGGTGGTTATTCCTCATTAATGGATCTTGTAAGGCTAAACAGAACGGCTTACTTGATACCAACTCCCGGGCAGACCGAACAAGAATACCTCGCCGACCATCTTGAAAAACATGGACATTTCCGCTGGTGCAAACAGTCTGATTTTCAAATAGATAAAGTTTCAACACCAACTATCTCAATAAGAGACAAATACAACGACAACGAAAACAACATCGACATTTTTATACAAACTTGGATAAAAAACTTGAATTAAAATGATTTTGAATTACATTATTTGGGATGTAAACCCTTATATTTTCACATTTCCCGACGGTTTCCCGCTTTTAGGCGGTCGTCCGGTGGCATGGTACGGCTTGCTTTGGGCAATGGTTTTCATCGTCGGTTATTATATCATGCGAAAGGTTTACCGCAAAGAAAAACTCGGCGACGAGCTTTTGGACAAGCTCACCATATACATGGTGGTGTTCACTATTATCGGGGCGCGTCTGGGACATTGTTTGTTTTATGAGCCGGAGTATTATTTTGCCGAGCCGATTCGTTTTCTTTATATCTGGGAAGGCGGTCTTGCCAGTCATGGCGGTGCCATAGGCATTCTTATCGGACTTCTTTTATATTCAAGAAAAATCAAAAAACCATATATTTGGATTTTAGACAGGATAGTGCTTCCCGTATCCATCGGAGGAGCCTTGATTCGCATCGGGAACTTGCTGAATTCCGAGATTTACGGCAACGAGACGACTCTTCCATGGGGATTTAAATTCGTGCGCGACTGGGCGTCCGGAACACCTGTCGATGCGATTCCGGCTTGCCATCCCACGCAGATTTACGAGGCTATAACATGCGTCATGGTATTCGCTATTTTGATGTATCTTTATTTCAAGAAAGACATTGTCGATAAACGCCGGGGCTTTTTCTTCGGATTTTTCTGCACGGTGATTTTCGGTTCGCGCATACTGATAGAATTCATCAAGCAACCACAGGTTGAATTCGAAAATTCGATGATGCTTGACATGGGACAGTGGTTAAGCATTCCCTTTGTGATTGCGGGTATTTACTTTATGTTCCGCAAACAAAAAAAGGGGCAAATGAAATGATTCGCCCCTGTAAAGTTCAAGGTCTAATTACAGCAGATGGCATGTAACTGTCAGGCCTGCCATCACGATTGACACCATTGACATCAGCTTGATGAGGATGTTCAACGAGGGTCCCGATGTATCTTTGAACGGGTCGCCGACGGTGTCGCCAACCACTGTAGCCTTGTGATTTTCAGAACCTTTACCTCCGAAGTTACCTTCTTCAACATATTTCTTTGCGTTATCCCATGCGCCGCCCGAATTAGCCATGAACACAGCCAACACGAAGCCTGTGCTGAGACCACCTATCAACAGACCGAGGACACCCGGGACACCGAGAACCAGGCCTGTGACGATTGGGACAAGGATAGAGAGAAGGGATGGGACGAGCATCTCGTGCTGAGCGCCCTTTGTCGAGATACCGACGCAGCGTTCATAGTCAGGCTCGGCCTTTCCTTCAAGGATTCCCTTGATTGTGCCAAACTGACGGCGCACCTCTTCAACCATCTTCTGTGCGGCGCGACCGACAGCATTCATTGTCATTCCGCAGAACACGAAGGCCATCATTGCGCCTATGAAGACACCGACCAACACGACAGGGTTCATCAGGTTGACGTTGTACACGTCCATAAAATCGACTAAAGAGGCATTATTGATTTTCTCGACTGTCCACTGAACACCTTCACCCAATTTAGCGACACCGTCCGACTCGGCGATACGATGCAAAGCGATTTTGATTTCCTCGACATACGAGGCGAGAAGTGCAAGCGCCGTGAGTGCCGCCGAACCGATAGCGAAGCCCTTGCCTGTTGCTGCCGTAGTGTTTCCAAGAGCATCTAAAGCATCGGTGCGTTTACGGACTTCCGGGTCAAGGCCGCTCATTTCTGCGTTGCCACCGGCATTGTCGGCGATAGGGCCGTAAGCGTCCGTTGCAAGTGTGATGCCGAGTGTCGAGAGCATGCCGACAGCGGCGATACCGATACCATAAAGACCCATTGAAAGGTTCTGTGCATTAAACTGGATATTAAATCCGTTGGCGCAGAGATAAGCCAAAACGATAGCGCAACCCACTGTTACAACGGGAATGGCTGTCGAGAGCATGCCGAGACCGAGACCGGAGATGATAACTGTCGCCGGACCTGTCTTGGAACTCTCAGCAACTTTTTGAGTTGGCTTGTAACTCTGTGAAGTATAATATTCCGTGGCTTTTCCGATGATGACACCGGCGAGCAGTCCAACGACAACCGACAGTGACACTTGCCACCACATATTCGGAGTTGATTCTTCTTTTCCAAAGAGGAAGTACATGATGCAGAATGTGGCGACTGCGATGAGGATAGCGGCTGTATTCGTGCCGCGGCTCAATGCGCCGAGAAGTTCTTTCATTCCCGCTCCTTCTTTTGTGCGGACAAGGTAGATACCGATGATTGAGAGCAACACGCCGACCGCTGCGATGAGCATCGGAGCGAACACCGCTCTCAACTGCATGCCTTCTATCGCCGATGTCGCGAATGCCGACGCACCAAGCGCCATTGTAGCAAGAATCGAGCCTGCATACGACTCATAAAGGTCGGCACCCATGCCGGCGACATCACCGACGTTGTCACCGACGTTATCAGCGATTGTCGCAGGGTTGCGCGGGTCGTCTTCAGGGATATTGTATTCCGTCTTACCCACGAGGTCGGCGCCGACATCAGCGGCTTTAGTATAGATACCGCCACCCACACGGGCGAACAACGCCTGCGTCGAGGCTCCCATGCCGAATGTCAACATTGTGGTAGTGATAATAATCAAGTGATTCTCGGCACCGATGAAATAATCAAGAACGATGAACCATACCGACACGTCGAGGAGCGCAAGACCAACGACCACGAGACCCATGACAGCGCCGGAGCGGAAAGCGACCTGCAATCCGCTGTTTAATGACTTACGAGCGGCGTTAGCCGTACGCGCCGAAGCATAGGTCGCGGTCTTCATGCCGAAAAATCCAGCCAAACCGGAGAAGAAACCTCCAGTGAGGAACGCAAACCATACCCAGCCGTTCTGTAAGTCGAACAAGCTCATCACAAAAAATAACACCGCCAACACAACAAACACGATGGTGACGACTTTGTACTGTTGCTTAAGATACGCCATCGCACCTTTTCTGACGTGAGAAGCAATCTTTTTCATCAAATCAGTTCCCTCGTCTTCCTTTATCATGCTTTTATAGAAATAAAAAGCAAATGACAAAGCCAGAATAGATGCCGCGAGAACCAAATAAATTACAAAATTCATACGCGATTTTTTAATTAATAATTATTTTACTGTTATCTGTTTTTTCAATATTTTCAACCTGCAAAATTCCGAATATTTTTTTTCTTATCAAAGAAAAAAAATTAATTTTATTAAAAATAATTTTTAGCATTATCTGTCAAATATTTTTTTGTACTTTTGTAAAATGAATAAGATTGTGCTTGAAGAAATCGGATTATCTTATACGTCGTCACAAAACGGCGTGTATGCTCTTCTGTTGAGCGAGAAAGGCTCGAAACTGAAGATGCCAATCATTATTGGAAGCACCGAAGCCCAGTCGATTGCATTAGCCGCCGAGAATTACAAAGGCAAGCGACCGTTCACACACGACCTTTTCAAAGCTTTCGCCGACATATACCTTATTAATATCAGGGAAGTCTGCATCGACCGCTATCTCGATGGTGTTTTTTATGCGGAGATAGTGTGCGAGAAAGACGGAACAACCACCGTTATCGATGCGCGAGCCTCCGACGCCGTGGCCCTGGCACTGCGTTTCAAGTGCCCGATTTACGCCAACAAGGACGTCATGGCCGAAACCGGTATTGTTATAGAAGACAATGAGATAGAAGAAGCGAAAAACGGAAACGAGGGCGGCAAAGGCGAAGTGACATTAAGACAACTACAAGAACAACTCGACGAAGCGGTGGAAAACGAGGATTTCGAAAAAGCGGTAGCCTTAAGAGACGCAATTATTGAAATAAAACAGAAATAATTTTGATACCATACGGACAAAAACTTAATAAAATCTAAAAATATGAAAGGCATCAAGTTTCGTTTAATCGTGATGAACTTCCTGCAGTTTGCGGTGTGGGGAGCTTATTTGACATGTATGGGCAACTACCTTGGCACAGCAGGCATGGGAGCTGACATCAAATGGTTTTATGCAATTCAAGGCATAGTGTCTATTTTCATGCCGACTCTTCTTGGAATTGTCGGTGACAAATGGGTTCAGCCTCAACGATTGTTAGGATATTGTCATCTTGTCGCAGGTGTTGCCATGGCAAGTCTGTTTTATATGGGCCATCAAGCCGAGCTTGCGGGCGTGAATCCCGACAAAGTGATGTTTATAACCATTTACACGGTCAGCGTGGCTTTTTACATGCCCACACTTGCGCTTTCCAACACCGCGGCCTTCACAATATTGAAAAACAACGGCTTGGACACAGTGAAAGACTTCCCGCCAATCAGGGTTTTCGGAACAATTGGTTTCATAGCCATGATGTGGTTCGTAAACTGCGCATATCTTCACGAAGGCGGTTTCGGATTGACTTTTGCCAATAACGACTACAAATTCCAATACACTCATTACCAATTTTTAGTTTCAGGCGTTTTAGGTATAATCCTTTTCGTTTATAGTTTGACATTGCCGCAATGCAAAATCATACAGAAAGAAGCCTCGACGCTTTCCGACTCTCTTGGATTGAGTGCTTTCAAACTCTTCAAGGAGCGAAA
>OLGV01000116.1_pt1 | contig 33813 bp, 41 predicted proteins | sample 1605761 | NCBI WGS metagenome assembly OLGV01 (sample SAMN03283245) | human gut metagenome | biome: human-associated habitat; material: feces | host: Homo sapiens | place: Peru | collected 2012
TTGCGAAGACGGCTTTTGCGTCAATCTAGCCAATGGCGCGATCGGAAATGGTCAGTAAGCGACCGAGCCGCAGGATTGATTAAAACGCATCGACCATCGATGCAGGACGGACTATAATCGAGCGCGCGCTCTAGTGCAAGCAAAAAGTGTTATTTATTCGCCTTTTTGTCCGTACAGACGACGAGGGCTTGCGTTTCAGCCGTCGTGACGAAGTCGGAGATGTCAAAACTTTTGGCGACTTTGGACGGCGTCAAGAGCTTGCGTTCGGATACATCATCGAGCGAGCACCCAAGAGCCGAAGCGAGTTCTTCGGGCGACGAGATGGACCACTGTTTCGTTTTGCGCGTTTGCAGCTTTACAAGCTCCGTTTTTTCGCCTTCGCTCATGCGCTTTTTGAGCAGTGCCGAAAGAGCATCGGCAATCGATGAAACGTCTTTCATCTTTGCATAGATATTGGCGATAACGTCGATGGGTAGTTCGTCAAAGCTATTGACGTTGGCGACGAATGCGGCATCGAGGGCGCGAGCAAGCGCGTTATTCTCAAAGCACAAATCACGGGCGGGGCAGTACCGGCAATGATTGCCAGCATGGCGTGGCGTATCTGCTTTTGCAAAAGCGGCGGCGTTGGCGCACATGCCCGCCAAGTGGGTAAATTCTGCGAGTTGGCAATAATTCAAGCGTTCGCTTTTGATGTGGTTTGGGATTCGAGGTTGAATAATCACGAGCTCAAAGCTCATGTCGTGCAAGCCCTTTGATGCACGTACCATCGAGGCGTAAAGGCGCAACTGCTCATTGCCGTGGGCTTGCACTTCAATTTCGCCCGTCTTTAGGTCGAAGATATAAAGCCGCTTTGTTCGCGTATAGGCCCAGCAATCAGGCGTTCCCCAAATTTCGATGCCGTGGGCGTTTTTGGCGAGTCTTTCTTCAATGCCAGCGCGATCGACGATCTCTTCAGTGGCGGCGAGATACTCAATAACGGATTTGACGTAGCAATCGACGCAATCTTCGTAGATGTCGCCATTGGAGGCGTCGGCCTCGAGGGCGGGCGGCGCCGTTATGTCGGCATCGGGATAAGCGGCTTTTAATGCGTCGTAGAGACGAGCGGCGGCGGCGGCATGTGTGCGCGTGCCTATTTCAGCAGCAGGGGACGATGAACGGGGAAGCAAGCCTTCGGCGAATGCGGAGTAGGCGCAACGCATCCATCGATGGGCGCTTGACGGGCGCACTGTGTTCAGTTCATGTTTCATCGCTTTTTGTCCTTATAGAGTGAGAGTTCATAATCGGATACGCCTTCGGCGTTGAGTTGTTCGATGGAGATTCGAGGCGAAAGACCGAGATCTTCGGCGGTGAGAGTATCGAAAAGGTTCTGCTTTTGTTGCGTGTTGCGAACAACGGGCTTTCGTTCGCTCATTACATCGCCCTTGATGTGGAAGTCTTGAGTAACGACGGTTTTATAGTTGCGCGCAATTTCGAAATAGCGAGATCCTGGAACGAATGGATGGGCGTTGGCGAAGTCGAAGTCTTCTGGCACTTTCCCCGATAGTGAAATCTTCATTATGTCGAGCGAGCAGAGGGCAGGGCGGACGCTTCGGGCAATGGCGAAGAAGGCATCTATGAGCGGCAAGCGTTTGCCCTTATAGACGACGCCACGTTCGCATAGACGCGTCATTCCCGAGGCGTCGCAGTCGTGCCCCGTGATTTCAATCATTTTGGCGATCGCCCGGCTTTCTTGCATGTTGCCAAGGGCTTGTAACGCGGCGCGTTTGGTATCGTATACGACGCCACGGACTCGATAATATATCGTCATGTTCGTTTTCTCTGGTTTTGAATGTGTAAAAATACACGCCCAGACCATCCGGGTGTGCCAATTTTGGAGATTTTATCAGAACGATATGGCTATTTACGCCATATTCTCACGTTGTGCAAGTCTTTTTAGATCATCGTCGCTACGATTGACGAGCCAATTGTCCTTATAGTCGAAGCAGGCATCATGCGAATCAGCCATGCAGGCATCAATCGCGATACGTTCGGCAAGATCGTCGAGTTCGGCGTCGTTCATATCGACGGAGACATCGACAGCCTTCGTCCGGCATCGACGACACAAGACGCGCTCGAGGTCGTCAATCTCTCTTTGCAGTGACGAAAGATAAGAATCTTCGATCCCGCTTTCACAAGCGCGTGCACGCTTGCAGATTCGTTCCTGGCATCGAGCAACGCCACACTTGAGGAACACGGCAAGCGACGGCATAGCGAGGAACGTGCGCATCATGCGGTGATGTTCGAGATAGACGGCAAATTCGTTTTCGTCGAAGAATCCGAGCTTGCGTTGCACGTTTGCAAAGCAAATGTCGCCATAATAGGAGCGGTCGAGCACGTGCCATCCACCATCGTCGGCGGCGTTGCACTGCGCATTCATCGTTGTTCGGAAGCGCTTTGCAAGCATGAACATTTGCATTTTGAATGCAGTGGCTTTTGGATCTTTGTAGTAGTCATCCAAGAACGGATTCGTTCCGCTTGTCGGCTCTTCATGAGTTTGCGATTTGAGCCCAAGCAGCTTGATTGCTGCGGAAATTTTGTGCGCAAACGTCGTTTTGCCAGCCCCAATATTGCCTTCTAGGACAATAACGCCATTTTCTATCGCCATTGATTGACCTCACAGAAAGACGCCCAATCGTCGGACGCCATGTTATCGATAATCGTTCGGGCGTTATCTGCGCCGAACGCCACAAAAATTGGCTTTATGCCATATTTGGCAAGCGTCGAAAATTCGGCGCGTTGAATGTCTGACAGGTTGCCGCGATCGCTTTTGATCTCGATGAAGGCGATCCGATTGTTGACGGCGACAAGATAGTCGGGCGCGCCAGCCCGCCCCGAAAATTCGAGCTTGCGAGCAATACCGCCTTTTCGCTTGACGGCGGCAAGCATTGCGCGTGCAACGAGTGATTCGGGCGTCATCATTGCCCCCTAACGAGTGCGCCGAGGATAGACGCGACGCGCTCATTTTCTGCTTTGCATTTTGCAAAGGCGTTGAGCGCATCGATATAGGCGAGCAATAAGTCGCCTTGCGAGTCGATCACGGGCTCAGGCGGCGGCGTGCACGCCCTAACGACTGGAAGTGACGCTATCGGCACATATAAGTGATTTATAGGCGTCGATTGCGTTTTTGCGCACGCTATCATCGATGGGGACAACATCGAGATCACGAGCAACGCGCATAAATGCGTCGCGTGTTTCGTCGGCTTTTTTCGTTTTCTCCAGATAATCATCGTTGGCTACTTTCTCAGCTTGCAACGCGTGTTGCAGTGCTGATGCATGGGCGACTTCATCGGCGAGTTGTGCTTGCACGCGTGCAAGTTGTGCCTTCGTAGACTTTAGCGCGTTTGTGGTGAACGCGAGGGACGCGCCGAGCAAAACAAACAGGACAATCGAAGCGATCTTCATAGACCCTCCCAATGTGTGTTGGGCTATGAGATACCACGGGGAGGAAAAAAAATCGACAAAAGAGAAATAAATAATTTGACAGCCAAATTTAGATCCCCTATAAGGGACTCATCGATGCCATGGTGGCTGGCGATAAAGCGCCAATCAAGGCGCATGTGCTATGGAGAAAACGAAGATGGCTAACTACGAAACGACGAACACACAGTGCGAAGAACTCATCAGCAAGACGAGAGAAACTTCTTACACCGCGAAAAGCAATCTAGGGAATGATTTCTTTAATGCTGAACGATGCCGCAAAGACATCAGCTACATTCGCGCCGACATTGAACGGGCAATGCATGGGCTTGAATGCGTGCTAGAGCGTCTGGATCAAGCGCAGGCGTGTCTAGATGAATCATTAAGTGTTGCGGACGCGTTTGTTCCCATCGACTCAGAGCGCGGGATTAAATCCGACGCCGAGCATTATCTAGATTCGGCGCGAAACATGTGCCTAGGAGCGAAATGCGAATCAATGGTAGCGGCGAACAGGATGTTTGAAGTGATTCTCCGTCTGCGCTTAGCGGGAGTAACTCCAGAAATAAAAGACTAAGACGACGGGAGCGTTTGTGGGTAGTCCAAGGGCAAACACACGGGCAACAAAAGCCCGTGTGTGGCGATTCTAGGCATGATGCCGAACTATTCGGAAATTCCGGATAGTTGGATCGAGTTATTCGAGCTTTTCGAATAACTCAAATTTGCGGAGGTGCAAGAATGAAAAAGGAAGATTTGTGGATAGAGCGGCGAACGTGGGAATGGCACACGGGGGAGACGAAAACACAGCGCATCCAAGTGCGCTTTACCCTCGAGGACTTAAAACGAGTTGAGGAAATTGCGGCAAGCCTTGGTACAAGCCGCGTTGAGTTCATAAGGTCGGCGATCGACTATGTTGTGAGAAATCTGGAGGTGCAAGCATGAGAGCAGGAACGAAAGAGAAATTGAAATCAGCCATTCACGACACGTTGTGCGGCGTCGTTTTGGGCGTGTTGGCTGTGTTGTGGATTTGCGCGTATATCGGCGTTTTCGATTAGGACGCGCCATGAAACTCACAAACGAGCAAAGCCGCATTGTGCAAGAGCTCATCGACCGCGCCTTCGTCGCCCTTTGGGCGGATATGGGCGCGGGCAAGACAGCAGTGACACTGACCGCAGTTTATGCGCTTTTGCAGGCGGGCAAGATAGACCGCGCGATCGTTGTTGCGCCACGGGCAGTCGCAAACGACACGTGGACGAGCGAAGCCGCCAAGTGGTTTGGGGACGCATTGCGCGTCGTCGTGCTCAGGGGCTCACAGAACGCCCGTATTCGCGCGAGAAACGAGAAGGCACATATTTATACTATCGGACGCGATGGAGTGGCTAAAAATTTAACTGGAGAGCCTAGCGACGATTTAATCGCAATCGCTGGAGATGCAAGCCGCGCATTGCTCATCGTCGATGAAGCATCGAGCATCAAAAACCCATCGTCAAACCGATTCAAGGCACTCAAAGCCATTCAGTGGGGACGCGTCATCGAGTTGACGGGGACGCCAGCGCCCCAATCATTGGCGGACGTGTGGGCGCAAATTTACCTACTTGACCGAGGAAAAGCACTAGGGCGCAACATTTCGGCGTTCCGACGCGCTTTCATGGAGTGCCAGACGTTCCGAAACTTCAGAGAATGGAAGATGAAGCCGTCGAGCGAGCGTATCATCTTGCAATCCATCGAGCATCTTGTGTTGCGCGTCGAAGCCCCGCCCCCTTGCGTGGTCACGACACACGACATCTTCGCAGAATTGAGCGCCGAGACGTTGCGACAATACGAGACGTTGAAGCGTTCATGCGCACTCAGCATCGACAAAAAGACCATCACGGCATCGAGCGCGGGCGCACTGGTGCAAAAGCTCGCATCATTTGCATCTGGCGGGCTTTACACCGAGGACGGCAACGCCGAGCCCGTGCATCTGGACAAAGCGCGCGCGCTTTGGCGGTTTCTTCGGGGCAGGACGACGCCGACGCTTGTGTTCTATTGGTTTAAGTTCAGTTTAGCCGACATCGAGCGAGCCGCAAAAGCCGCCGACAAGTCGTTCGAAGTATTCGACCCATCGAGACCAGGGCAAATCGAGCGATGGAACAGGGGCGAGATAGACGTTTTTGCAGCGCATCCCCAGTCGGCAGGAATGGGGCTAAACTTGCAGTTTGGCGGCTTTACCATTCTGTGGTATACGGTCACGTGGTGCAGTGAGTTGTGGCTACAGGCGAACGCGCGTCTTGCACGTCGCGGGCAAACACATGCCGTCGAAGTCTATCGACTGATCACACGACAGACCATCGACGAGCAAATCGCCGAGCGGTGCGGGCAAAAGGTCACGGCTCAGCAACTGATACTTGACTATTTCGCATAATGAGAAAACGAGAAAATGGCGGCAAAGTATGGCTATGCGCGTGTATCGTCGAAAGACCAAAATCTATCCAGGCAAATCGCGGCGCTCAATGAAGCAGGCGTTGAGCGCATATTCGCAGACAAGCAATCGGGAAAAGACTTCGATCGCATCGAGTACAAGGCAATGATGAAACGCCTTCGGGCGGGCGACGTGCTGTTCATTAAGTCGATCGACCGTTTGGGGCGAAACTATCGAGAAATCATCGAGCAGTGGCGGGCGATTGAGGATAAGTCTGTGGATATCGTCGTGCTAGATATGCCACTACTTGACACACGGCGCGAGCAGTCGCTCATCGGAACTTTCATTTCCGACATCGTTTTGCAAGTGCTATCGTTCGTGGCAGACAATGAACGCGCCAATATTCGAGCGCGTCAATCCGAAGGCATCGCTCAAGCCCGTGCACGCGGCGTGCAGTTTGGGCGCCCAAGCCCCCCCCCGCCCAGCAATTGGGCGAAGGTGGTGGCGAGCCTTCGAAGCGGCGAGCTAACCCAGAAACAAGCCGCAGACCGCCTAAACATGCCACTATCGACCTTCCGTTATAGGTTGAACAAATGCAAAGAATAGCTTGTGCAACAATGTGCATTTTTTGCGCGTTGCAATCGGTCGCGATGGCAGACGACGCGCAATGCGTTGATAATACGCGCGTTTATGCACATGAGATTTGCGAAGCGCTCAAAGCGCAAGGTTTGCCGCATGAATTGTCTATGCTTGCAGTCGCCGAAAGTTGCGGCAAGCCGCACGCAGTATCGAGCAAGGGCGCGGCGGGCCTGTGGCAACTCATGCCCTTTATCGCCCGTCACTATGGCGTCGAGGATAGACACGACCCAGAGGACGCAAGCCGAGGCGCCGCCGCTTATCTTGCGTCCCTTTACCGGCGTTTTCATTCCATCCCGTGGACGGTAGCGGCATACAATGCAGGCGGGCACAATCTCAAACGCGCGACGGGCTATCGCAAGGGTATGAGCATCGAGGAGGCGCGCAAGTTCCCAGCCGCCTATGCGCTTGCACGCCACGTGCAACATCTCATCGACGAGTTCGGCTCATTGTGCGAGTGAGGGCACAAAAAAAAGGCATGAGCCAAAAGCCCATGCCTTTTGCGCGCGGAGACGTTCACCTAACACAGGGAGAAGGAGTTTCTGAAACTAGTCAATCGCCATCCACGCTCCAACAATTACGCGCCCATAGCACGAAGTAGGCGCGCGTGTCAATTATGCCTTCGGGAAATAATATCCAATCGTCATCCATTCACGGGCAAATAGAAGCAAGCGGCGTTGCCGTCTACTTGCGTCGCGTATTTGACCATCCCGAGACCAATCAGCGATGCCAGGGATTGCGGATACTCATCGCAATTGCCAAAGAGTTTGTCGAGCGTTTGCGACGAAATAGCCCCGCCGTATCGTCGAATGATAATCATGATCAAGTCCATCATCGACTTCGAGCAAAAGTCGTGATCGTCGGCGTGCCCTTCGCAGATTGTCGCATACGCCGCAACGCAATTGAACGCAAGCAATTTGTCGGCAATCTCTTTCACTGTGAGTGCCTGAAATAGCGTTTGCCCCTTTTTCAAGACGTCGGTCATTATCTTGACCATTTCGAGCGCGAGCAAGTGTTGCGCTTCGCCTGAAACGTCATCCATCTTCAGCAACGCGCGAAGCGTTATGTCGTAGGCGTGTTCATCGTCTAGAGTGATTAAATCGCGGGTTTCTCTCTTTTCGTTTTCTCTCATTGTCGTTTTCTCCTTATTGTTCCAACTATCCGGAAATTCCGAACAGTTCAAATCATGCCTAGAATCGCCACACACGGAATTTTTGTTCTCGCCCGTGTAATTTCGCTAGGGACATTAGTGTCCTTAGCAAAATTTTAGAATCGAGCGTTTTCGACGAAATAGCCCCGCCATATTTGCGAATGATAATCATGATCGTCAGCGTGCCCTTCGCAGATTGTCAAACTCGCAAATCTTCTTGATTGCGCGCTTCGCGGCATCCGACAAACCGTATCGAATGGCGAAGCCGTCAATTTCGCTTTCAATCAATGCTTTTCGCTTTTCTTCGGTGCTCATATTATCCAATTTCGAGTTTTTCAATCTCGCGTTCGAGGTAGGCAGCCGCTTTGCGCAAGTCTGGAAGCGGATCGAACGTCTTTCGACCGGCGCGGCAAATGTATTTGCACACGTTGCCAAGGTTGAAGTTCAAGTCGAATGCTTCGATTATGTCGAACACTTCGATCCCGTCGCTTTCGTAGTAGTCGCGTTTTTCTTTCATCGTTTTCTCCAAATTGTCGAAGGGGCGCGTCGCTCATGCCGAGCGCCAGGGATGATATGTTGGCTGTTTTCAGCATTTGCGACCGGCGGAATTGTCGGCCACAAACAAAGCGCCCAGCATGAGCCACGCGCCCCGGGTGTTGATTATTTGCCGTTGCGGAGCTCATCAATCGTGCGCACGAACTCTCGCCACGCGCTATCATGCGTTTGCCCCGTGTAGGCGTTGATATCCGCGCCCACGAATGGACGCGGGCATCGCTTGTGGGTCACGTCGTAGTGTCTCACGATATGGTCGGTGGGTATGTTGTATTCTTGTGCCAGGTACGCAATCAGGTGCGCCCCGTTGGCAAGTGTTTGCGGCGTGAAGTACCAATCATTGCACGAGACACTGGAGGAAGTGACGTCGATCTTGCATTCGCACAAATCGACGCTGATCGAGTTGCCGTTATAGCACGGAATCCGCTTTTTCGAGTCTTTGCGGCCAACGTGGTAGGCGGCGTATTTAACGGGCAATATCTTTAGGACGTGATCGCCGACGAGATAATGCGTCGAAGCCTCACGTGACGATCGAAAGATTGCACGTGCAGTCGTGTCTGGATTGCCTTGCGTCGCGGTCATGCCGGTGTAGTGGACGACAATCCATTCGATCTTTTCATTCGATTGACGGCGGCGCCATTTCTTGACGCCCCCGCGATGTGGATCGCACAAGGCGTTCGATGTGTAGATGGTAGGGCATTCCATTGCGAGCACCTAGAAGGGAAAGGATTCGGCATCGTCGTCTTTTGACGACGAAGCGGATTCGGAAATCTCATCTGCCCATTCTTCGGCGGCGCTCAAATTGTGAGAGCCACTGCCCAGGGCTATGCGTTCACCGCCGCCGACGATAAAGACGTTTTGCAGAATGCGCGAGATCCCCGTCTTTTCTGGAATCTTGAACGGGAACAGCTCGATCGCTACGTGCGCAATCTGCCCACTATAAATGGCATCTTCATCTGTGGCGTTTAACGCGTTGCCTCTATTGTTGCAAACCGATATGTCGCGTTTTGACGATGCAGTGAACACGATGTGCCCCGCATATTCATCGGGATAGACCGCCCCAGACGGACTAATCTCGCCAGCGACTTTGATCCCGAGCATTGCGCGTGTAAGTGCGGGCGATGGGTTATCAGGGAACGACGCTTTCGAGAGCTCATCTTGAGCCGCTCGCCATACTTCGGCGACGCCACGGCGCCAGGCTTGAGCCGCCTCGCTATCGTTAGGAATCATAATCAAACATGAACGCTTTCCCGTCTTTTCATCAGGGGTAAAGAGTCGAGGGTAAGCGATACGGACGTTGCGCAAGCGCACTTTCACGGACGTTCTAGCCATGATCGTTTTCTCCATTCGTAAAGGTCGCCACCAATTGCGACGAAACGGAACATAGCACGAAGCAGGGCAATAGGCAATTCTTTATTGCAGTCCACAAAGAGCACGATCGGACGCGCAGACCAGAGCCAAAAACCACACGTGACCAAAAACCACAAATCCAACCACACAATAACCACACGAGATCCACAAAGACCCAAAACGCGCAAAACGGCTTGTAGAGCGGGTTTGATGGACATTCGGCACGCAAGAACCACAAAAACCACAAAAACCAAATAGCCATGTGGTTCTTCACACGCATGTGGTTATTTAGGGGGGTATAGTCTATATTTTTATATTATATTATATATATAAGAGCAGATGCGAGTAAGAGTGCGAGCGACCACAGATGTTGGTGGTTTTTGTGGTTTTTGTGGATCTTTTTCGCAAACCGTTGATATTGCTCGTTTTTATCGATTTTGGGCTTGTGGATCGATTGTGGTTCTTGCGTGTGGTTTTGTGGGCGTGTGGTTTTGTTGTGGTTTTTGGATCGCGCGTAGCGCATTGCGTGTCAGAAATGGAAAAAGCCGCCAAAAGCCACGCGCATGGGCATCAATCCAAGGGAAATGTGTGTCACGTGCGCGTAGCGCACTGCGAGCAAGATGGCTAGAATTTAGCCCACGACACGCCCAAAAAACCGCAAAAGGCGCATGATGTGGTTTTTGCCGCCTTTGTGGTTTTTGCCGAGCTTGTGGATCTCCGTTCCCATGTCGTGGTAAATGGCAAACCGCGTAAGGATTTGACGACCGCGTCGAAGGTGTGCTAGAAACGACGATCGGAGGTGGCTATGAATACGATTAAGTGCTCATGTTTCAGGAATATCCAATCAAAAAAGGCAAGCGAGATTATCACGCTTGCAGACTTCGTCGAGCGCATCAAAACCCACGACGACAAGGTTGTGAAGGCACGCGCCTACCTAGCAGCAGGCAACCGAAAAGGATACGACGCGGCGAAGCGCTCATTGCCTGCCTATACCATCGGACGGACGTTCGACCACAACGAGCGGAGCAATCAAAACGCCCATGCACAAGGCATCATCGTCATCGACGTTGACGACATCGACACAAGCATCGTTGACGCCGTGCGCGACGCCTTCGGCTTCTATCCGTCATGCCTACTAAGCGCAATTTCATGTTCTGGTTCTGGTGTCTTCGCAGTCGTCAAAGTTGATCCAGAACTGCCAGCCAGTCCTGAAGGCGTCGAGGCGTTGCAACAAGACGTTACCGCCTATCTTCGGAGCCGTTTTCAGGACGAGTTATCCGAAAAATTTGGACATGTGGACGCGTCTTGCAAAGATCTTGCACGTCTGCGCATCACGACATACGACCCAGAGTGCATCACAAACGAAAGGGCGACGACATGGCAAGGGGCGACCGAGTGGCACAAGCCAAAGACGCGCCGAGAGCTCATCGCTGATAAGTGCGAGCGAGCGTTTGAGCGGTCGAAGCTAAACGAGCTTGCGACACTCTTTGGCGGGCTCAGGGAAGGTAAGGCAAGCGACGCCCAAGTCGGGGCGGCGTTGACATGTATTGCGCTTGCATCGCGTGGCAACGTCTACGGGCGCGTCTATTCCGAAACGTTCTATCCACTACGTTCTCAAAACGTCATCGTTGGCAAGGCGGGCGCGGGGAAAACAACGATGGTAATGTCACTCATGGACATCGCCAAGCAATTAGGGGTGAAACTGATTAAGCCCGCATCCGACGCGGCTCTATCGCACTATGTAGCGAATGCAGGGGCGAAATATTGCGATGTAGATAAGGTTTGGAAACCCAAAGACGTTCCAGATTCGCTTTTTGAGATTGTGGACGAGGCGGGCATGTCGCGAGGCATTGACAAGCGACGAGACTATGCGGCAAAGATGGGCGCAATTCGGCGCGAGCTTTTCGGCGACAAAATGATTATTTCATCGGCATTGACGCGCGAAGCGCCAGACTTCCCAGTCCCAACGCGCTACACTTCGATCATGCTTGCGACGACGAAGTCATGGGCGGATTCCATGACGGAAGACGACGCCCAAGCAGGCGATGCACGGCGCATTCTGGAGTTTTGGTTGCCGTCGGCTTGCGAGGGGGCGACGAGCGACGAAGAAGCGATCCGAATGATTATGCAGTCGGGGCGAAGTGCGGCGAACGTTGATGCGATATGGGAAATCTTAGAGCCAATCGCCAATCGTTGCGTGTTCCCCCTGCTTTTGCCGTTGCGATGCAAGCCCGATGAAGCGTTCGAAGTGTTTTGCTTGCTTGAAAAGTACAAACACATATTGGGCGATATGGATGATCGCATCGCCTTCGGTTCGACAGTGTTTGCCGTGTTAGCGGCGCACAATGCCATATTGCGCGGGTCGGACGCCATAGAGGCTGAGGACTTGCAAGTCGGAGCGGCAATCGCTTGTGGCGTTCTTGAGAATCGGATCAAGATCCGAAATTTGGGCGCCGATCCCGTCGAGACAGAAGAAATAAAGGTGATTCGCGAGATTCGCCAGTTTCTGGAGGGGCGGAGCGTTCGGCTTGACGTTCTATCGAGGCGCTATCAATCTGCTCAGCGTCAATGGGACGTTGTGCGGCGCATGATGGCAAATGGCGAAATCATCAAAGAGCGATTGACCGTGGGCGGGCGACTTCGGACATTATGCCGACTTGCGACCGAGGAGGAGTTGGCGGAGACTGTAGCGACGCGCGAGGCAAAAGCCGAGGACGAAGCCCAGCAATCGGCATTGCAGGCGGAGACTATCGCCAAGACCGCCAAGACCACAAAGACCAGGGGACAAGCACAAGCCACGCGCAAGCGCGTTGCAAACGACGTCGAAGTTATCACAAGAGAGAGCGGCAAACCGTATTCAGAATGCGACGAGATTGAAAAAGAGAATCGGATCGTTCGTTATTTGGATAGATTTTCCGAAAATAATCCAATCGTGCGGGGCAATCGTGACAACGCGTTTAATAAGCTCTGGTTTCAGCTCGAAGCCAACGGAATGGGCGACGAGTTCGCACGGGGAGTGCTAATCGGCTATATAGAGCAATCAGGATTAAGTAAGAGGGACGCCAAGCGCTTAACGCGCGACCGCGTCGTTTCGTAGGTACTACCAGAGGGGGACGCCCTGACCAACGCTTGCAGGTCGAGCGCAGTCTTTTGGTAGTAGGGGATCCCAGAGGATTAGACAATGGCGAGAAAAAAAGCAGATCCCGTCGACGTGCCGGCGTATGCCGTGGTAAGCGACGAAGAAATCGTATATCGCAAGCGTCTAGCAGATATGCGCCTGACAGAGGAGCGCGCGGAAAAGGAACGCTTTAATAACTTGAACGCGCAGGGCGGGCTTTGCACAGTCGTGGACGCGTTGGACGCGTTCGATAAATTTCTTGTGCCCTTCGTCGATTTTATCGGGCACTTCCCCGACTATGTGCAAGCGATCGTTCCGAACTTGACGCCGAAGCAGTACGGGCAAATCAAAACGAAGATAAACGACCGCCTTCGGGAATTGGGAGAAAATCGACTTGCAATCAAGGTGCACACGACGAAAGACACGATGGAGGATAACAGGGCGTATCACGACAAGAGCGCACGATTGAGCGCGGAGCGCAAAGGGAAGTAGGCGATGGGAATTGAGTATTTCAAATTGCCAATATTCGACCGTCGCCCTTATTGTGATCCCGCCGAGTGGGCGCAGAGATACCGATACATGAAAACGACGGCGTCGATGTTTAGTTTCGAGCAGTCGCCATACTTCGAGTTGCCGAATCAAGTGATGGGGGATTTGGCGGGGACGGCTTGCGTTGTGCTCAAAGTCCCATCCCAGACGGGGAAAACTGAAACGCTTATAAACATGCTAGGTTGGATCGTAGAGTACGACCGAGCAAATACGCTGCTTATCATGGACACGAAGACCAGCGGCATCGCGTTATCGAAGAACCGCATTAGACCGTTCTTGCGTGATGTCTGCGGGCTTGACTATTCCATGACGGCATCATCGAAGGGCAAAGACAACGATCATTCGATGAACGCAGTCGACCTAGGTATCGGGCGAGGTGCGAACGTGAAGATCGGATCGAGCCGTTGCGCGGGCGATCTTTGTTCGACGCCGGTGAAGTATCTGCTCATGGACGAGCTGGACAGATGGCAACAAGAGATCCGAGGCGAGGGCGATCCGATTAGTCTAGCCTTTCAGCGTCAATTGAGGTTTCGCGGGATGACGGTCATGTGTAGCACGCCGACGTTAGAGGATGGGCGCATAAACAAGTACTTCAAACAAGGCACTTGCGAGACGTGGTGCGCGGTGTGCAAGTGCGGGGCGTTCATGCCTTGCAGGTGGTCGGATATCGACTGGAGCGACCCAAGCGAGCCGACAATCGCTTGCAAAGAGTGCGGGCAAGTTTACACGGAGACGGACATAAAGGGTCTTGATCATGAGTATTCGCCCCCGGCGAACGCCGATCCGTTCAAAGACAACTTCGGGAGAATATGGCGATCGTTCGAGGTGTTTGGGACGTTGTGCCATTCGTTCTATTCGTGGAAGTCGTTGCGGGATTATGAGATACAGGCGCTCAAAACTGGTGAAGCGTCGTATCAATCGTTCGTGAATACGCGGTTAGCCGAGATTTATAAACCGCGTGATGAATTGTCGGTAGAGTTGCCAGCGCTTATGAGAGAGTGCAGGGACGATTATTCGCCTTATGATTTGCCCGTCGAAGTCGATTTTTTGTGCGCGGGCATCGACACGCACGACAACTGCCTATTCGTCGAGGTTGTGGGATTCAGCAAAGACGGGCGCGAGCATTGGGGCGTCGAGTACTTCGTCGCGCCTTACGACTTGCAATCCCAGGGCGGGATTCGCGATTGCCTGGAAATGCTTGCAACAAGGGATTATGCGCGTGTTGACGGCGTCGAATTAAAGATTGCATTGTCGTTTATCGACTCAGGTGGGCATCGAACGAACGAGGTTTACACGATGGCGGCGCGTTCGTCTCGAATGATGGCGATAAAGGGCATTGCGAGCTCGCGTGACAAGCAAGACCCATTGATCCGCAAACTATCGAAGGTGTCGTTAAACGGCAATGTGAAGGGCAAAACGCATTTGCTTGTGTTGGGGGTCAATGCGGGCAAGGACGCGCTATTCGACATGGAGGTGCGCACAATCACGGGGGATCGGTGCTTGCACTATTGGGCGGGCGGGGGCTATGATAAGACGTATTTTGCGGGGCTATTGAGCGAGAAAAAGGTTGGCGGCAAGTGGATTGCGCCCCAGCGAGGTAGCACGCCAAATGAGCCGCTGGACTGTCGCGTTTACGCGATGGCGGCGGCGGAGTATTATTTAACGAAGATCATCCCGCGTGGGCTTGATCCAGATTATCGGAGGAGAAACATGACGAAAAAGGTTAGTAAAAAAGCAGAAAAAGAGCAAGAACAAATTGTTATAGAGGAGCAAAAGCCGTATAATGGCGAAGACACGCGGGTAGAGGCGCCCAAAGAGCCAGAGCCCGTTGACAATTCCGCGTCGAAATACGAGCAGTTTTAGGAGGCGAGGATGGCGGAAGCGATTTACACGACACGGCGAACGATGCTAATCGAGGAGCGCAACCGCCTCAGCCAAGCGATCGCGGATGCGTTCGGCGCATTAACGGCGCTAATGAACGGCAAGATCACGTCGTATAGTTTGGGGACGTGGACGATCTCTAGGGCGCAAGCTGATATTGACAAGTTGAAACAGTGGCTCAAAGACGCGCGATTACGGCTTGCAGAGATTGACAACATATTGACGGGGAGACCGCAACGCCATACAAGCGTATGCGTGTACAATAATCCGTTTAACGTCAATCCGTACTTCGGGGGGATATAATGCTTGAATTGGCGAGCAATATTGGCTTTGCGGCAGGCAGTGGCGCGCCGAACAGCCAGACTTTGGCGGGCTTTAATGGCGTGTCGTATAGTGCGACGGCGGATATATTGCCAACGCGTCAAATTCTGGTCAGCAGGGCGCGTCAGCTGGACATGACATGCCCGTTGGCGAGTGCCGCTATCGACCGCATGACGGGCGGGATTATCGGCGCAGGGCTTACCTATGCAGTGAGCGACACGAGCGAGTTCTTTGATAATGAGTTCTACCGAGCTTTAACGGACGAGTTGAAGCGGCTTTTGAAGCGTCGAAGCATATCGCGTCTATTTGACGCGCAGTGTCGATTGACGTTCAATCAGATTCAGGAAATGGCGTGCCGAAATTGGCTATTGTCGGGCGACGTGTTCTTCGTTCGACGGCAACAGCCAAACGGCGCGTTCGCGTGGCGCGCCATTGAGTCTGATCGCGTTATGAGCCCCTACTACATGTTTAGCCCAGACTCGACCGAGAACGGCATGAGCTTTTACGCGCTCATCAATCCCGACACGGGCAATCGCATTATAGACGGCGTAGAGCTGGACGACGATGCATCCCCCGTCGCTTATTGGGTGGTCAAAGACTACATCGACAAACCGTTGCTTATAACACAGGAGCAAATCGAGCGCATACCGGCGCATGATTCGGACGGTTTGCCGGTTATGATCCATTTGTTCAAACCGACGCGCCCGGACCAATACAGGGGCGTTCCGTTGCTCAGCAATGTGATCGAGACGTTGCACAATACGCGCAACTATGCGCAAGCGGAATTGCAGGCGGCGATATTTCAGTCGGCGGTGTGGGGCTTTTTCACGTCGAATAATCCGACGAGCGACGAGACCGTGCCATTGAGCGATGGATTCTTAGACGAGAAGATCCCGTTGAACGAAGAAGCCGTTAAAGAGGATTTGCAATTGTCGCCTTATACGCAGGCGAGAACAAACGGCATCAAGTCGCAACTGTTCCCGACGGCGAAGGTTATGAGTGCGGGGCAATTCCAACATCTCGCAGAGGGCGAGGACGTGAAGTTCTTGCAATCGACGCATCCAAACAACAATTTCGACGCGTTCATGAAGGCGCACAATTTGAGCGTCGCATCGTCAATCGGCATCCCCCGCCAAGTTCTGGAGTGCTCTTACGATGGGACTTATGCGAGCGCGCGAGGAAGCGTTTTGGAGGCGAATCGGACGTTCAAGGCGTATCGTTCGTATTTCATCGAGTCTTTCTTGAAGCCGCTTTTCGAGGTGTTCGCATACGAGGTTGTGGACGAGTTGGGCGGTTTTGAGGATCCGTTATTCGTTGCGCGTGCATTGTCTATCGAGTCTGTATGGCAAGCGCCGGCGGCGCTTTGTCTCGATCCGCGAGCCGAGCTAGAGGGGGCGCGGCTCGCCATCGAGATGGGCTTAATCGATGCAGATGAGGCGGCGCAAATGATATACGGGCACAAAGCAAAGAGAGGAGCAAATGTTGAAAACATTTAATATCTATTATGACATCTCGCCACTGTATCTGGAGGAGCTTGATAAGCACCTTCGGGCGTGTGCGACGGACAAAGAAATCAATCTCAATATCTGTTCCCCAGGTGGGGATATTTATGCAGGCATCGCGATCGCCGAGAAGTTGCGAGCGTGCGGCAAGCGCGTAAATGCGCGTGTTTGGGGTTATGCGGCATCGGCGGCTTTTACCATTGCGTGCGCGTGCGACTTCGTCGAGGCGTCGCCATTAACGCATTTCATGGTGCATAGTGCCTACGGATGGTACGGCGACGTTGACGAGGGCTGCAAACATGCGAACGAGTCGCAATTGGCGTTGATTCATCGCAAGAATGCAGACTACACAGAAAAGGATTTGCTTGAGGATCGTTGGTTTACAGCCAGCGAGGCGCAAGTCTTCGGACTTGTGGATCGGATAGTGGAGTTTGAGGGAGACGCCGAGGCGAAGCGCGCTGCGGCGTATGGTTTTAGCAAGTTCCGAAACATTGGAGGGGACACAATGAAAGCCGAAGAAATGAAGAAAGAGGAAGTCATCGAGGAGAAGAAGGCGGAAGAATTGACGCCAGAGATCGTTAACGAGAAAGTCGAAGATCAGATTGAACAAAAGGTTGACGATAAAAGCGACGACTTGATTGAACAAGTCATCGAGCGCATCGAGGAATTGAGCGCGCGTGTCGCGGCTTTGGAGGAAAAGCGCGAAGCGGAATGCGAGCCAAGCGACGAGAAAAAGGCGAAATTGGCGGCGCGACTTGCGTCTATTTCGCGGCCCGTTGCACGTGTTGTTGCGACCGAGGAAGAAAAGACGGCGCAGAGCGCGGCGAAAGATCTTGAACGTTTCAAAGCGGTATACGGAACGAGTTTTGACCGTTTCATTCGTGGATAAGGCAAAGGAGGATTGAGAGATGGCAAATCACACGACAATTTTAATCCATGATACAGTTACACAGGGGCAAATCTTGCTCATGGAGAGCCCGCGCCCGCAATTGTTGCAAACGCGCTATTTTCCGACCGATAACGTAATGGACGTTTTCGACAGCAAGAAAGTCTTACTTGACTTCGACAACGGCGACTTGCAGAGCGGCGCATTCTTTCAAAAAGGCTATGGCGACGGAAGCAAGACGACGTTTTATAGCGAAGTGTGCGAACCGCCCCGCATTGCCGAAAGTGACATCATCGATGCAGGTGATCGCGATCGCGTTTTGTTCGAGCAATTGTGTCGAGCCAATGGAAATGCCACGCCGAGCCATGACGACGCGTTGAACGATTTGTTGCGCATCAAAGCTGGTCGTTGTGCGGACCGCGTGCAACGTGGCATCGAACGCCTTTGTTCAATGCTTTTGCAGAAAAACGCGCTTGCATTGCAATACAAGTCGAGCCCGTCGGCAGTATCGAACGATGTAACCGTAGATGTTCAATATTTCAATGACGAGACTACGGGCGCGGCGGCAGACGGCGGCAAGAATCCGCAGGTCTACGAGTCGAAGGCATGGGGTGGAGCGGATGCAACGCCTTATGACGATGTTTGCGCCATGTGTCGCAAGCTGGTGCAGAACGGCGGCAATGCCGTCGATTTGCTCATGAGCCCGCAAATGTGGGGACATCTCATCGCCGACATCACGAAGAAGATGGGCAATGGTATGCCCCAAATCAATTACACGATCATCAATAGCGGCGATAAGGGCGGCTTGTATGATGCGGATATTCTCGACGCCCAGCATGTTGGAAGCGCGAATTTCGGTGGCTACGTTTTGAATCTCATCGTTTACAACGGCGCATATACCAAGATTGAAGACAACAAAGAAGTTTTCACGCCGTATCTTCCAGACAATTTCGTCTGCGTTATCGCTCCTAACGTAGGGCACACGTTGTGCGGCGCGGTCAATAAGGCGAGCGTCGGCGCATTCGTCAATGGAGGCGATGCGGCTTTGGTGCGCCACACGGGCAAATTCATCGTTACGAAGTACTTCGACTTTGCCAACGAGCAAGTGAGCGTCCGTTGTGAGTCGTTGCCATTGCCCGCCCCGTATCGCCGTTGGGGTTGGGTGACCAAGACGGATTCGGCGGGCTAGTAGGAAGCGAATAGGCGTTGATTGACACGGCGAGAGAGGCGAGACGATGGAACGATTGTCAGATATTGTAAACGCGGATTTACGCAACATTCTATGCGATTTTAGGGACTTTACACGCCCCGTTCGCTTAAAGGTAGGCAACGTCGTTTACTCGATTTACGCATCGTTGCAATCGGACAAGATCGCCCTAACCGCCGACATCGAGCCGATCAACGTCTACGAACTCTCTATCTATTTCGAGGACATAACGGACGAAGCGTTCAAGCGTTCATTCGTCAAAGGCGGGATCGTTTTCATCTCGCTTGATGCGGAAGGGAATGATTCATGGGTAGGTTATCGCATTGTGGACACGGCGACGACGATGGGCGTTTTGCGAAGCGCATCATTGACACGCACGAAGGGGCGTTGAGGTGTTAAGAAATGCTTAATATCTTCACTTTGACAGAGCATATCGCGGGCGCGTTAAGGGAGGAGTTGGACGCGTTGACGTATCGATTCAAGGGTACGGACGAGGCGAACGACGCCACCGAGACGAAACCGCGCGTCTATACGTTCACTTACGAGGGCGAGTTGGATCGCGACCAATTGCCCGTGCATACGCCTAGCGTATTATTGCAGGTGATGAAGCGAGACGATAACATTGTGTCGTATCTGGTGCATGTTTACGTCGTGAACGCTTCAATCGTAGACGATGAAATCGCGTTCGATTGTGGCGATGAATCGTATCGCATGGGCGAGGGCGACGAGCCACGCGCAAGCGGATCACGGCGAGACCTTTACCGCGCTTGTTTGCTATTGGGCGAGAGCGTCTACAACGCATTGAACACGATCTCGCTATCGTGTTTGGCGCGTATCGACAACGTCGTTTTGAACGCCCCCGTGGCATACATGGAGAATTATCCCGCTTGCGAGTGCACGGTCTCTTTTGATTGTGCCCTCGGCAGAGGCGAGAGCTTTGTTCGTTCTAGACTTGAGGAGATATTGTGATATGGCATTTACGTTGAGTTTTTCTGGTTATGCCGACTACTACGCATACGCAACGTTCGATATTTATTACAAGACCGCAGCGGATGCAGAATGGACGAGAACGGGCACGAATAACGACGGGTTCAAGGCGATTCCCGCGTGGGAGCAAGATTCTGAAATGTGGGTTCAGTTGATTAAAGACTGGACAGGTAACGGATATTACTTACAACAAAGAGATGGTAGCGGATGGGTGTCCCCCGTTTTGATTGTACTGGGGGACTCGTCAGTATCGGTAGAGTATGAAATAGAAGAATGGAATGCCGAACATGTTATTTTCCATGTGAAACCTAAAGATTATGGTGCTGATAAACAAATTGGTGTATCAATTCCGCAATCGGATTGCAGTCGAGTTATCATGGACGAAACGCGAGCATTCATCGATGGTTGCCCGTTTGTTCCAGAATACAATACGACAACATTGCTCAAATTGCGTCCCATTGCCCCCGCGTCGTTCGTGAAATCCGAAAAGCCGACAGTCACGTTTTCAGATACATCGAGTGCTCATTCAGTTGCAGTGGCGTGGAATGAGAAGGCGAAGGGATGGGATCTCACTATAAATCCGTCGGTTTCGTATACAACAAGCATAAATTATGTAGCAGAGGTGAGTATGGCAACAGAGAAATATGGAGCATTCGGAGATTTAGGCAAATCTCTAAGCGTAACGCCCGTTTCGACGGATACCGTTATAGCGGTATTGGCACGCAGAAATACGGACTTAAACGCGGCAACGTTCGCGGATTTGTCGGCGTATTTGGGCGACAAGCCGATCAATCCGTTCAACGCTTGCGACATGTGCGCGTATGCGCTTTATGCGACGGCGGGCGTTAATAATGTCGTTTGGTGCGGTGGTGCGGATTTGGAGGCTTGCATCAAAACGTTTCAAGACTACATGACGAGAACGCCGCAGGTGTCGTGCATCGTGATTGATGGTGCGTTCCAGACGAGCAAAGAGGACGCGGCGACGATATTGGCAGGCATCAAAAAGATTGACGGCCATTGGGACGCCACGGCGATCTTGAATATATACGCCGCCCAAGACCACACGGGCAAGTGCTGTAGCGACGAGAACGCAGTCGTTACGATGGGATTCATCAAGACGGGCGCAAACATATTGCCAATGAGCGCGATCCGTGCAGGGCTTTGCGCACGTAGCGACGCCGAATACGGCGCGCCAGCTCGAAGCGGCGGCAATTTGCCAATCCCGAACGCCGAGGCGTGGGGCTCATACGACGGTAAGAGCTTTATGGCTATGCCTATTAGCGAAACACTTGCGACGAGTTTGTCGGCGGAAGGCGTTTGCGCCGTCGTCAATTATTCGGGCACGTATCGCACATGGGGCGATCACACAAGCCTATTCGCGGCGGGCACGGTTTCGGACGAGCGGGCACGATTCGACAATAGCATCCGAATGCTTCGTTCGATCACGAACCGTTTCCAATTGAAATACCGTGCGTCGATTGATTCGCCTTTCACATTGCAAATGCGAAACGACATCATCAATGAGCAGTTGGACTATCTGAACGGGTTAGTTGCCAAGGGCGCACTCATCGGCAAGCCGACGTGTGAGTTCAGAGCGATTGACAATCCCAAAGACAACATCCAAAAGGGCGAGTTCAAGTGGAATATCACGTGCACGACGACGAATCCGCTTAAATATGCGTATGTGAGCGTGTCTTACACGAGCGCAGGGCTTGATTCATTGGTAGAGGAGGGCTAATCATGCTAGTTCAGATCCCGAGACATGGTGCGATTAAAGGTTGCACGGTTTATGCGGCGCCCAATGGTGTTGCATCCAAAACGCCGGCTTGCATCGATGCGAGTGTGACGCTCCCCCAGCTATCATTCCCGACGAACACGATCCAAGCGATGGGCGGTTTCGACATTCCCGATCAAACGCGGCTCGAAGCCATGACGTGCACGATTAGCGTTGAAGCGGGTGTCGAGTCAAACGAGCTCATGCAAAGCGGCAACGCGTCGTATATCATTCGATGGGGGCAAGAGGTCACGAACCCCGACGGCACGATCGGGCTTGAAAAGTGGCAAGCGTTTGTGTCTGGTATCGTGGCATCGAGTCCGGCGCCCTCTTTGGAGGTTGGGCAATCTGGATCAAGCGACATCACAATCAATGTGAGTCGCTATCGACTTGTTCACAACGACGTGAACGAGCTATTCGCGATTGACCGAATAGCCGGGATTCTTCGCATCAATGGCGAGGATTTGCGAGCGCCTTTGAACGCTATTCTCTAGCGAGTGAAGGCGACAAGCCCGTGACAATCACGGGCTTTTTGTGTATTTTGGAGCAGTGGAGGCGAGATAATATGGACAATAAATTCAAATTGAGAAAACCGATAAAAGGCATCGAGGAGCTAAACTTCGCGTTCGATAAGCTCACGGCAATTGACTACAAAACGATATGCAGGATTGAGCGCAAGATGAACGGATTGAGCGTCGAGCAATTAGCCGATTCAATCATTGCGAGCGCAGGGACGCGCAAAACATCGAGCGAGTTTCGCATCGCGTGCGCATGGGTTGCGGCGGTCAAGGGTACGGATGGGCTAACAGTGGACGACTACGATCAATTGTCGCTTGACGACTTGTTAGAGCTGGAGACGTTCGGCTTGCTTTTTTTCGTCGGATCTTTGGAGTAGACGGCGCAAACTTCAAAGAATTCTTTCTTCGCACCTATGGCGAAATCGGCGCGGTTTCAATGGTCTTTCACGTTGCGGCGACCGAGCTATTGCACATGCCGTTGACGGACTTTTACGAAACATTCAGTTTAATCTACAAAGAATCGAATCGGAGACGTGGCAATGCGTAAAAGCCGATATGAAATAGAGCTAGGGATCAAGGGCGACGATCATGTACGCGCCCAGATACGCGACATAGACGACGGAGTCGCGAGCATTTCGGAACGTGCGGACAATCTGGACTTCAAAGGCGCGTTGAACGGTGCGCAAGAGCTATCGAGGAAGATGGCACAGCTTGCCAAGGGCGGCGAAGATGCAACGTTGCAGATGAGCGCGTTCGAGTCGGCATCGAAAAAGGCGATTAAATCGCTTGAAAAACAGGCGAGCGACCTTACCTACTCACTAACGGAGCAGGGAAAAGCCCAGCGAGACCGCCTTCGGTCGATTGACGACGAGATCGCAAAGCTAGGTAAGACCAAAGAGGACGCCAAAAAGCGCAAAGAGCTTGAAAAAGAGCGGGCAAAGATTGCGAAGACAGTCGTTAATTTGAGCGACGAGGAATTGAAACAGGCTTTGCGGCTCAATCAGGCATCACGAGCAGAACTCAAACTTGCAGTTCAGAACGGCAAGTTGATGCAAAAAGAGACGAAAGAGCAGAAAAAGCTAGGTCAGCTTGTCAAAGACGACTTAAAGGGGATCAAAGACAAGATAAAAGCCCAGCTTGAGTTCGTCAAAGCCCTAAAGACCACCGAGGGACGCTACAATGCGCTTAAAAAGGCGGGCGCGATGGGCGTCAAAGCGGGCGTCGGCATCGCCAAGGGCGCGGGAAAGGCGGCTTTGGGCGGCATTGGAATTGCGGCGGCGGCAGTGGGGGCGATTGCGAGTAATGCGGGCGCGGCTACCGACACTGCCGTCGAGCGTGAGAGAGCGGCGGCGCGTGTTCGAGGATTGAGCCAGGAACAGGCAAGCGAAGCCGTTTCGCGTATTTACTCTATCACGGGGGCGGATAGTGAACGGATCGTTGCGGCGATCCACGCAGTGCAAAGCGTCTTAGGTCGTGGCTTGAGTGTTGACGAGCTTGTGCAAACGGCATCGGGCGAAGTGTTGAGCCCTGGAATATCTGCGCTATACCGGCAACAGACCAAAGGCGACGTTAGCGCAAACGCATTGATCGCACTTGCCAATCAGACGAGAGCATCGACACGTGAGACGGGCGCAAGCGTCGAGCAAATAGCCAGTGCGCGAGAGTATTTGGCGAACACGGCGAATCGCACGCAGTCTAAAGCCCCGTTGCGGCAACAAGAAGCCGTCTATTTGTCGCTACTCAATAGCGGCGCATTCGACGACGAAGCGCAAACGCAAGAGGCGTACAAGCGGTTTATATCGCGATTGAAGCCAGACGAGGACATATTCGAGGCGGCGAGCAAGTTTGACTGGACGCGCGGGCTAACGACGACAAATCGGATACAGGCGAGCAACGCCATAAAGGCGACGAATTGGGAGGCATTGCGAGCCGTCGGCAATCAGCAATACAGCGGCGACGCGCTATCGTTGACGAGCAATGAGGAACGCGCATCCCGTATGCGAGCGATGCAAGAGCGATTGCAGGAATTGCAATTGCGCGTTCTGGAGGCTATCGACGCGGCAATCACGAAGATCGGGCCGGAAAAGCTCAAAGAAATGATTGAACGCGTGTTAAATCTCGCGACGGAGGTTGTGACACGGCTTTTGTCGCTTTTGGTTAGCGTACTGGAGACATTAGAGCCAGTGTTGCAGCCCCTTCTTGAAGTTCTGTTTTCGCTTGTGGACATATTGGGCGAGGTTGTGGATTGGCTCAAAAAGAACGACGTTGGCGAGAAGGCGTGGGACGTTGGCGAGAAGGCGTGGAAGGGATTCGACTTCGTGAAGAACTTCGGGCTTGTTGGCTTGATTAGTAACCTATTTGGCAAAGACGAGGACGACGGCGCGAGCGGTCATGCCAGGGCAGACGGCGGCGTTGCAAGCATCCCGACGATAGTTGGCGAGCGAGGGGCGGAAATGGTCATCCCGTTCGACTATGCGCGCCGAGGACGGGCAAACAACCTAGTGCAAACATTCAATCAGACGTTCAATTTGGCGCAGAATCAGACCACGGCATCGAGTTTGGCGGCGACTATGCGCACAAATGGGAGGTGGGGACGATGAAATACACGGCAAGTTTGGGAGATACGTGGGATACGCTGGCGTACAAGGTGTGCGGCGACGAGTTCGAGTGCGACGCCTTGCGACGAGCGAATAGACCGTATAGCGACGTTTTGGTCTTCGATGGCGGCGAAATGCTCATCATCCCGTCGGATATTGGCGAGATGAAGGCGATTGAAGCGTCGAACGTCGTTTCTTCGGCGGCGGTGCGCGTTATAGCGGCGGAGTGGTAGGCGATGAAATATTTGACTTTGGGCGATTTGCAGATCCCGTTGCCTTTCGTCTCCAATGTGAGCTGGAGCAAGACCAGCAAGACTACGACGGCGAGCGATGGGCGCGTTCGAGCGCGTGGGTTTGGCGCGGTGGAAGTGTCTTTGCGCTTGTCTTTGGACGTTCCGACGTGTAGCGCATGGGGATTGAATGCGAGCGAGTGGATCGATCGCCTTGCGAATTTGCCCGTTGAGCGAACGACAGGTGCTGCGCAATTGCAAATCGGCGAGTTGACGGTTTATCCGTCGGTGCTTTTCGCCATTTCATCCATCAATACGACGGAATCGAGCGACGCATCGACGACGGCGGCTTCGCTCATCGAGTGCGACATAACCTTGTCTGGAGTTGCGACGACGAAGGCGGTTTCGAGAAACGAGCAATTAGCGAAGGCGGATGCCCAGGAAGTGATTCCCGACGTAGCCATCGGCATCGAGGGGAGCGCAAACACGATCCAGCTTAAAGACGCATACGCGATAAACGAGTTTGTGCGGGCGAATGCGTCTATTCGCCTAGGATTTAGCGTCGGCGACGATTTGGCATTGCCCGATCGTGAGAGTTTCTTCAATGAGTTTGTGGCGCGTGGCTTCGTCGAAGCAGATGGCGTGAAATGGTATGTTGTAGACGGCTTGATTCTGTACAATGAAATCGCGGTGACGTGTAGTGCATTGCCCGCCGCCGCCACGCAAAGTGCGCATCGGACGTGGATTAACGGCGCTAGTCTGCGTTCAATCTTCGTAGAGCTTGGCAACATGTGCGGGGCATCGAGCGTTGATTGTGGCATCGATGGGACGGTTGACTATTGCCTTCTTAAAGGTGAACCTTTGGAGGCTTTACAGACCATCGCTTCGGACGTTGGGGCGATTATTTACGCGCAAAACGACGTGATTCGCATTTTGCCGACGACTAGACGGCAAGACATCGCGTTCGCTTTACCGCTCAAAGAAACACAATTTGACGTTATCGAGGACAACAGGGGCGAGGGCTTCGGCGGTGTGGACTGGTGCGACGGCGTGAGGCGGTTTAAGGCAGGCGATACGTCGAAGAACTGCTATGTGGTGCGCAGTTCGATCCGCATGAACGCAAAAGCCGTCGCGTCGGCGGTGTTAGAAGCCGTCAATTTCAAGTCGCGGCGCCTTCGGATCGCCATGCCATTGCGAGACGACATCATCGTCGGAAGCGCCCTTTCACTGGAATTGCAAAACGAGCAAGTGGTAGTGGTAGTCAATAGCACTGAAAAGGACTATTTGGGCGAGATTTTGACGTTGGAGGCGTTCGCGGTATGATTGAGCTTTGCTACATGATAATCGACGAGATGGGCACGGACAAGGACGAAGCAGGGGCGGTTATGAGTGCCACGGCGCATTGCGAGCACGAGGAAAACACGCAGTGCGTATTGCATTTGCCCCCCGAGTTACGCCCCAATCAATGCGATATAAAGCGCGGCGCGCGTGTTTTGGGCGCATTCGATACAGACAACGGCGTCGGCGTTGCTTTGGTAGGGCTTGAAGGCGCGTTTTGGGGCTATCGCGTGAACGGAAGCAAGGGATTGAGCGTCGAGAAAGATGTTAAAGTCGGCGGCGCGTTGTCTGTAACGGGCGACGTCAGCGGCAAAGCGGGAGCATCATTTGTCAAAGACGTAACGAGCAAAGGCGACTTCAAATCGCCAACAGTATCGCTAAACACGCATACGCATCCGACGCCGAGCGGAACGAGCGGTGCGCCAATACCTACACCGACGGGGGCGTGATATGGCAGACAATCGCCTTATATTTGAGAGTGGACGAACGCTTGAATTGCTCAATAGCGAGCAATTATCATGCGGGCGGGCACTATCTACCAAGCAAACGACACGTTACGACGGATCAAAGCGACCGCAAGACACGAGCTATCGCGGCAAACGCCAGGCCAATACGGCGACAATCGACGCGCGGATCATTCCTTATGACGGCAAATCGATCCACGAGTATATCGCAAGGTGTGAGGACGCAGTGGGCGAGCGCGTGCGATTGATTTACAATGGCAAAGACCGAGGCGAATTTATCGTCGTTGGCGTTCAATTCGTGCCAGAAATTGACGCCACGTGCGGCATCTTTGCGTGTTCAATATCTTTCAGTTTAACCGAGGGCACAATTCGCTATCGAGAGCGGATAAAGGACGTTGTAGTATGAGCATCAGAGATACGGCGAGCCACGTGGCGAACATGGTTTCATGCAGGAAGGGCACGCATTGCCTATTTCGCGCCTTCGGTTTGTGCGTGATAGACGACCAAGCGCCTTCGGCGATCACATTGTCGAGCGTTCGCGCCGAGTGCGCGAAATGGTATCCAAACATCGACGTCGAGCGACTGGATCGGAAAGGCGACGGAGAGTTCACAGTAGTGATTAAAAGCGTCTAGGATTGAACGAGAGGCGATTGTAGCGCGATTCGGACAAAAGGCGATTAAATACATGTCGAGACGATAAACGCGCGAATAGACGCCTTTGCGACGAAATACGGGAGTGATGGAAATGGCATTAGAATTTATATCGGACATGAGCACGAAGGCTTTGTTCAATAGCATCAAAGCCAAATACAAGACAGAGACGGGCGAAGACCTGGAGATTGGATCGAATGAGTTCGCTATCGCAAGCGCAGTCGCCTACGTCTTCTGCGGCATGGTGGAGCGATTTAACGACATGGCTGCGAATCGCTACATCGACACGGCGCGGGGCGAGTATCTGGACGCATTGGCGCACAATTTGGGCGTCGATCGACCGCACGAAACGCGAGCCACGTGCACGTTTCTTGTGAGCAATCAGACGCCGAGCGAAATAATCATAGAGCAAGATACCGTCGTTATCGACGACGGCAACGGGCACGAGTTCAAGCCGAACTATGGCGCGGGCGAGTTTCGCAGGATTCCCGCAGGCGAAATACGATCAACGCTTTTTATCTCTGCTACGAGCGATGAATCGAACAACGGAATCGAGTACGGCACGATGCAGAAGATACAGAAGCGTTCAGACGGTCAAGTCGTCTACTATCAAGCGACGACGACCAAAGGGGCTAGCCACGATGCCTATCCATACACGCCAGAGGGCGACGACGCGTTCAGAGCGATAATCCCAGACATGGCGGCGCGGATTCGTAGCGCAGGCAGTCAAGCCTATTACAACGCATGGTGCAGGCAATACAGCCCATATATTTTGGATGCCTATTGCCTAGTAGACGGCGACGAAGGCTTCGTGCCTGGAGAGGTGCGCATCTTCGTTTCGATAGACGGTGACGGCCCGTCTGGCTTTGACGCCATATCGTGCAAGCGAGCACTTGAAGAGGAAGAGGACAGACCGATAAACGACTTTATCGCGAGCGTCGAGATCTGCGAAGAGCAATTCGAGGTTGTGAAATATTCGCTATATTACGATCCAATGAAGATGGGCTATGCGCAAGCAGACGAGATCGCAAAAGCCGCTTGTGAGCGATTGCGAGCCTACTACATGCAGAACATCGGGTTGGATGTGTCGATTCAGCGATTTAACGAGCTTGTGGCGGCAAAAGACACGAACAAAGGCATCGTGAGCGTCGAGCAGTTCGCACAAGTGAATGGGCAATTCGTGGGCGCTGACGTGTTCCCCGTGCGTCGCAACAAGATTGCTTCGCGTCGCTTCGAGTATGAGGTTATAGCCAAGGCGGACGAGTAGGAGGGCGTGCGATGAAGCTAACAGAAATCGATTTGAACGAGCTTTTGCCGATTTATGCGCAAGAACAGCCTATTGCCAACGCCATTGGCGGCGCAGTGGCAAACGCAATAGGTGTCATCTTCGGTCGGTGCGAGTCTTTGCCGTGTGAGGCGTCACACGTGGCATGTGATGCAATGCGAGACGACGAGCTAGACCGCGTGGCGAAAGATTTACAGATTGTGATTTACGACCCAAGCGCAAGCCACGAGGAGAAGGCGCGATTCGTCTATGAGTTCGCGTGCACTCGATACACGGCGGGCACATATGCGAATCTCAAAACGGGCTTGTCTATCTTCGCAAACATCGACGAGGAGGACGTGCGCATCGAGCGTAAATCGACATGGCGGTATTACATCCAACTAGAGAGCCCGCCCGCCGTATCGATTGAACGCCAGCGCATCATGGAACGGCTCATTCCGAAGGCGCATCGAGCCGTGTTAGGCTTTGACGGCATGGATATTCATTACGGAAACGAGGGCGAGAGCCGCTTGTTTATTCCGGCGGGCAATGCGTGCGCGGATACGCTTCTGAAGGGCGATGCGAGTGTTCGACCGATGACAGAAATACCAGCGAAGATCGTCGTTACAGAGTTTGGCGACGTTAGCGCGCCATTCGCAGTGGACGTTTTGGAACAAGGAACTAGTCTTGTAACTTCTCTGAATCGAAACGTCAATTTCGTTGTCAATCTCTATCCCGCGTATATCAGCGAATCGAATATGAGCAAGAATATAGCGTTCAAATCCGACGCTGTGCCGTCGAGTTTAATGGGATTGATCCAGCGAGATTGCAAAGGTGTTATTGTGCCCAATACGACAACGTCGTATATCGGAGGCAACGGCGTTGCGTGCAGATTACCACCGATTGAAACGTATAATCCAGACGGATACGATTATTCACAATCGGCGCATGTTGACACATTGGATATGATACTAGTTACTGCCATCGTGCCACAGCCAACGTTCTATTTCACGAAAAAATATGCCAATAACTTTTTGCAGAATGCAACATACAATCTAGAACTTCGTTCTATTACAAAGAATTATACCGACGACAAGGCAAGCGCGATCGGGCGATATTGCATCGCCCTTGCGTTGGAAATCGGTAAATTGGCGGCTATTAGAGAAGGTTTGAACGGTAATTTGTTGCTTGAGGAGATCGCAAGAGGCAATTGCAACGAGCTTTTGTTCAATGGATGGTTAAAGCCTACGCGACTGCTAGGAATAGGTGGAAGCGACGCATGGATCTCTGCATACGCCAATTATAACATGAGGGCGGTTATAGCGAATTGGGCGGACGTTCTGGACACGAACATACACAAGGCATCATGGGACGGCATGAAGGAAGATATATTGCTTAAATGGCAATCGCGAGGCATCATAGAGGGAACTGTTTTATCTCAATTGTCGCTTAATGCGTGGCGGAGCATGTTTATCCCCTATCCCCGCGAATGGGCGTAAATCATAAGGAGTAAGCATTATGGCAGTTTGGAATGTTCAGCAAGTGACGAATTGGGGGTGCGCATTCTTTGCCGCATCGAGCACGACGAATCCCGTTAAAGCGACGGGCGGCGCGGTGAGTAACACTTCGTTCAATGTGGCGCAGGCGCAAGCCATCGACACGAAGGATCAGTTCACGGGCGCATATACTGATGTGTCGTCAAAGATTCTATCGCTATCCGTGACGGGGCAAACATTGCGAGCCGTCGTTCAGTTCAAATCGACGGGCGACACGGCACGCGAATGCAAATCGGTTGCGCTTTTGAGCGACAACAACGTCATCGCCATTCTTTCATCGAGCGACGTGATATTCACGATCCCCGCATCGAGCACATCGGTGGTAGGCGTGAGCGTCGATTTTGATATTGTGTTCACGAACACGGGACAAGCCACAGTTGACGTATCGACGGCGAACACGGCGATGCAAAGCGACCTAGACCGCTTTGTGTCGTGTCACGTCGCAGGCGACGTACAGGCGGGCGAGGCGCAAGTGATCCGAGGGAATAAGACCTTCGCCGAGCAAGCGACGTTCGACGTTAAAGTTATCGCAACGGGCGGCATCACGGCGCAGGGCGTGTCACGATTGCCAAAGATAATTTCGGGCTATGTTTCAGCGCGAAACAGCCAAGAACAAGAGGTGCTTGTCATAAAGACGACCGACAATGTCGCATCGATTGATGCAAAGATTCCGCTTTCTATAATAAGCGGTGAATTGAGTCTTACGAGTTCAGACAGCGTGTTTGTCGATGGTCGGCTTTTGCCAGTTCAGGAGTACTCATATTTGGGCGATACCGACCATGTTTGGTACTATGCGCACATCAATGAGCTAACAGCGGAAGAGGTTTCGGCAAATGCATATCTAGGGGCGGCAACGCAGATAAAATCGAATCGAGTCAATGGAATCTATTTGAGGGATTCTGCGGGCGCGAATCTATCGAGCGTTTCGGGGCGGGACCTTTCAGATATTGTCGCCAATAGCGCATACGGGCTTGTGGGCGAAGATAGTCGAGCCACTTCCGGCGAGATATGCTATCTCGATTTAACGCGAGGCTTAAACGACGTAAGGAACGTTTCGTTCACGATTCCGAGAGGGACGACCGTTGGATCTGGTTTGGCTTACTACGATGCGGCATCGTCGAATACGTTCAATTTGCGAGCGTTGCGACAGGGTAGTGACACGTTATTGCCACAAGCATGTAGATTTGTGATTCTTGCGAAGGCGGTCATGCCATCGATCAGTGCAAGCCAAACGGCGAACAATGTGCGAACGACCGTGTTGGCGGTTTGTGTGAGTGGGAATTAGCAATGAACGCAGACTTTATAGAGCAATGGAAGCAAGACGCGGCAAAAGCGATTAAAGAGTATGCACGCGTGCATCATCCGTTCAAGGTGAAGAAGCTCAGCGGCTACTATCTGTTCATCGATACGAAGGCGAAGGCGTACAGTATCGAGCTTCGTGGCGTCAAACCGAACGCAGGGGAGACGCGCGCCTGGGGAGCGCCTACGAACAAATGGCAGAAGGGAGAGCCACGGCGCGTTTCTTTGCCGTATGGATGGAGGACTGTGACCAAAGAACGAGCGACGAGCACGGGAGAGCGCGTAGACGCGCCGAGCTATTACGGCGTGAGCAGCCGCCCACAAAAGTTCTTCGGGCTCAAAAGAGGCGGGCGTCTTCGTGCATACGGCATCACACAAGAGCACGTCGTTGTGCCAGTGTATAGCGAGCAAGGTTTCGTCGAATGGTTAGTCGCGGATCAACTGGACGACGTTCGACGGATATTGGAGAAAACGGGATTTGATAAACTGGAGAAGGAATTTTGAGAAAGAGTGCAAAGAGTTTTAGAAAGAGCCTTCGGAATACGGGCGCGTTTTACACGCCAGATGCGCTAGCAATGAAAATGCGGGCACAATTGCCCGAATTCGTCGCGGCAGTTTACGATCCAACGTGCGGCGATGGTTGTCTTTTGCGCATCTTCAGCGACGACGTGTGCAAGTATGGCGTCGAGATTGACGGCGCGGAGGCAGAAAAAGCGCGCAGCATTCCAAATTCGACGATATTTGCGGGCGATACGCTCGCCACAGACTACTTCCCAAACATGCAATTCGACACAATCATTGCAAATCCTCCATTTGGCATCACATGGGCGCATCCAAGTCAAACGTTAGACGAGAACGAAAATAAACACGCGTCGGATATATTCGATAATTATCCGACATACGCGCCAGCAAATGTCGCCGATTGGGCGTTCATTGCGCATATCTTGCACAAGTTGAGCGACAACGGAACGGCGGTGTGTCTCACGAGTTTAGGTGCTCTCTACCGATGGCGAGCAGAGGCGAAGATCCGCGAGTTTCTTGTAGGCAGAGGCGTATTTGAGCGCATCGAGCTCATAAGAGACGCGAAATTTGAGGACACGTCGATCCCCGTCGCTATGTTGACGATGCGCAAGCATGGCAAAGATGACAAGTCGATCTTGTTTGTCGATGGGGACGTTGAACGGCGCGTCGAGTATAATGAGATCAAAGAGAACTGCTTCAATTTGAGCGTCAATCGATATGTGAACGCCGAAAAGCAGGAAGACAAGAGGAAAGACTTCGAACCCTATGCGCATGAAGAAATGATTCGCTCGATGGTGTGCGAGCATCTGGACAAGAGCATCACAACGTCGAAGGAGATGTGCGAGATTGACCCATGCTTAAATCCCATCGACGACTTTTTAGACAGCTTGCAAGCGGTTATAAATAAGCATAGGGCGAGCGAGTCGAGCCCAGACAATCAAACGAGAACGGAGGATTGCCTATGAGCGGAACAGCAACGACGATAGTTTTAATCGGCTTTTTGGTGGTGATGGGGGTAGTTGTGCCGATTTGTGGAGTATTTGAGAAAATCCGAGAGGTGATCAGCCTTCGATGGCTTGTGATCGTCACGATACTCGCCTTGACGTTGGGGGCTATGATTGACTTCGATCATCTGGACGATGCATCGAGGTTGGCTATCATTATCGGTGGAATGGTCATCGGAGGGCTTTTCGTATTGCTTCGGACTTACGAGAAGTGCAAAGCGAAGGGATGGGCATTCCCGTCAATCCCACCGATCGTTTTGAAGAAGGGCGACATCAGCGCAGAAATCGGCAACGCACGAGAGAGCGACGAGAGATAAAAAAAACGCCTACCGTTGAGAAAACGAAAACCCACGGTAGGCGACAGTAGCGCAGGACGCGCAAAGGTTTTGACAGCCCGAAAAAGTGCATTTTGGAGGTGCATAAACGGCGTGCCAAAACATGAGACTCAAATAGCGTAAATTTGCGCGCGTGTAAACAAGAAAAGCACATCTCACGATGTGCTTTCCCTGTAATTTTTGTGCGATGTTTGCGAAGACGGCTTTTGCGTCAATCTAGCCAATGGCGCGATCGGAAATGGTCAGTAAGCGACCGAGCCGCAGGATT
>OLGV01000117.1_pt1 | contig 33587 bp, 30 predicted proteins | sample 1605761 | NCBI WGS metagenome assembly OLGV01 (sample SAMN03283245) | human gut metagenome | biome: human-associated habitat; material: feces | host: Homo sapiens | place: Peru | collected 2012
CACGGGCGCGGAACGGGAACACCGGCTCCGGCTGCCGCGTTTGCAGCTCCTTCAGCGTCTCCTCCAGATAGGGCAGGATCAGGTCGTGGGGGCAGACCTGACTGACCAGCACGATCACATGGTACTCATACCCGGTGATGGGCGGATTTTCCAGCTTGCGGAAATCCCCGATGGCGGTGACCACGCGGCAAAGCCGGTTGTGGCGCTCTACCGCCTCCCGCAGCGCCGCGTCGGACACATCCACCCCGTAGTGGTCGCGGAGCACGTCCAGCACCTTTAGCTGCAGTTGAGCCTTGTAGTAGTCCAGACTGGTCTCGTCCCCCTTCATGGGCGGGTCGATGATGGTGGTGACGAACTGTGGATTCTGCACCGGCTGGAGCAGGGCGAAATGCTCCTCCATCCGCTCCATGGCGGCGCAGCCCTCCGCGCCGAACAGTGCGTTCAGGTAGTTGAAGCCGCCCTCAATGGCGCGCTCCAAAATACAGCGCACATAGGGACAGTTCCGGTTGGTCATGTAGTACGACGCCACCTCCGCCGTACCGCTGTTGGGCGCCCGCAGCCGCGAGGAAAAGCAGCCCTTCAGGTTCAGCAGCACCTCCGGGATATAGTAGCAGTTATACCCCAGCGCCAGCTGTCCTTCGTCGACGGCCTGCTGCACCAGCGTGTTGTGGGACTGCCGCAGCAGCTCCTCGAAAAAGATCATGTGCTTCAAGTCTTTCATGGGCAAAACTCCTTTTGACAGGGACGCTCCCTGAATTTTGGCGATTTGTCTGTGCTTGGCACACCATGTGCACGCTTATGTTTGCATTTTATCACTTTCCGTCAAATCCCGCAAGAACAGAACCGCGTTTTTTGTTGATTTTCGCAAAAAAGGATGACCACCGAAGTGGTCATCCTTTTTCCGATTCATTTCCAAAGAGAACAAAGCAAGTCGGTGTAAGCCGACGGGTTTTCGATGGGCAGCCCCGCAATAAGAAGCGCCTGGTTGTACAGGATCTCCGCGTATTTTTTGGCACGCTCCGGGTCCAGCACCCGCGCCGTCTCAAGCGCCATAAATGCCGGATGATCCACATTGAGCTCCAGAATACGCTTGGCCTTCAGCCCAAGCTCCGGCTGCACCGCCGTGAAGTACTTCTCCATCTCGAAGGTCACACCCTCGCCGCTGGTGAGGCACACCGGATGGGTCTTCAGCTTGGTGGACGCCTTCACCGTGTCCACGCGGTCGCCCAAGACCTCCTTGATGAAGCCAAAGGACTCCTTATAATGCTCGGTCTCGTCCGGCTTCTGCTCGTCCCCCAGCTCCAGATCGCCGTCAATGGCGGAGCGGAAGGGCTTATCCTGATAGGTATGCAGGATATCAGACAGGAACTCGTCCGCCTTATCCGTAAAGTACAGGATCTCCATGCTGTGATCCTTCAGCAGCTCTGTCTGCGGCATATGGTCGATGGCCTCCACCGTGTCGCCGGAGGCGAAGTAGATGTACTTCTGCCCCTCCTTCATGCGCTCCACGTCGGTGATGGTACGGATTGCTTCGTTCTCCTCTGCGTAGCTCTCGCCATCAATCAGCTTCGGGTAGCCCACGATGATGCGGCTCGGGTAGAGATTGTCGTAGAGAGCCTTACTCTCGCGCAGGAACTCGGGCGAGAAGAGCAGGTTGAGCTGCTTTACGCCCTTCTTAGCGTATTTAAGGTAGAGGCTGCGTGTATAGCCCACGGGGATGGTGCTCTTGATGACCATAACAGCGTCGGGGTTCACCTCAAGCACGAGGTCGATAACCTCCTCTACGTGCGTCGTGTCGAAGTAGTTCTTCACGGGGTCGTAGTTGGTAGGAGCGGCTATCACCACGAAGTCGGCATCCTTATACGCTGCCTTGCCGTCGAGAGTGGCTACAAGGTTCAGCGGTTTCTCTGCCAGATACTTCTCTATATATTCGTCCTGTATAGGAGATATGCGGTTGTTCAGTTTCTCTACCTTCTCGGATATCACGTCTACGGCTGTCACGTGGTGGTGCTGCGAAAGGAGTGTTGCTATACTCAGTCCGACATAGCCTGTGCCGGCTACAGCAATCTTTATGTCCTTAAAATCTTTCATCGCTATATATTATAATGTAATATTCGTTATGATGTGGGCAAAGATACAAATTAAAGTTGAGAGTTGAAAATTTTCAACTCTCAACTTTTACACTATCTTGTCAATGAGAACTTCATGCTCAGTCCGAAGTCCTGCGTTGTTGTCGGATACGAGCTCGACGAGAGCAGCGGAGTGTTGGTCTGTCGGTCGTAGTAGAAGCTCATGGTGAGCAGTCGCGACACGGTGTAGTCGGCAGAGAAGGCGAGCTTGAACGCCGTGTTGCCGCTGTTAGCCGACGAAGTCATCGTGGCGATGTCGCGGCTTATCGACGCCTGCTTGCGCAGACTCAGATCGAGACGCAGCTTCAGGTCGTTGTTCACACCGTTTGAGGAGCGTGTGCGGCTCGGCGACGAGTTGTAGCTTGCGCTGTTGCGCTTCGACTTCACCTTGCGGTGCTTGTTGCTGCCGCCTCCTCCGAAGAGGTTGAAGTTGTTAATGGTGTAGCCGGCGCCAATCACCCAGTCGTTAGACGACGACTCGTTCACCTGCACCGAAGTCATGCTCAGACTCAGCACGCGCGTCTTGCGATACTCCGCCTTAACGGTGAGGTTGTTGTTCAGCGTGACGTCGATGCCAAGCAGCGGCGAGAACGACTCGTTGATGCTCACCGTCGACACGTTGTACATAGAGTTCGGCGTAGGCATGCCTGTGGTGGCGTCGGTGATGAAGCCGAGTCCACCCATGTACTCCATGAACGTGCTGTACGACGAGTAGGAGCCTACAGCGTATACGCTCTTGTATGCGTGGTTGATGTTGACGCTCTTGAACACGTCGCGGAACCACGGCAGCTTCGACAGTCCGCTGTACTTGATAGTCCAGTTGGGCAGCAGGTGAGCCAACGTCGGGAATATCGACATCTGCGTGCCCATGTTGGTGTAGGCTGCAAGGAACGCAGGCACCATCACGTCTGAGCTGTACTTGTTGACGCCGCCGTTAGCCGCGTCGAACTTCTTACCTGCAAGCGCCGATCCGGCAGGATATACCGCACCGGCATACTGTGCCTCGACGCGCTTGCGGAAGCCTTCGAGCGAGTTGCAGAAGCGCTCGAACGATGCCGACTTGTAGCCGTTCTTCGCGCTGCCCGATCCCTCGAACGCGCTGCGCAGCGAGAGCGTTGTCATGGTGAACGTTCCGCTCTGTGTGGTCGGGTTGCCAGCATACATATACTGCACCTGGCGTGCCGTTGTCTTGGCGCGCGACGCCGTGAGGTCTATCTTCAGATTGCGCACGGGCTCGAGCGTAGCCCTCAGCTGCAAGTCTTCGGTCTGGTTGGTCGTAGCCGGCGTAGCGAGCGAGTCTGCCACCATCAGCCATCCGTTCTCGCGAGCCTTGTCTACATAAGAGTCGCCCACGAAACCGAACGCAAAGTCCAAGCCCGGCGACAGCGGTCCGTAGCCCGAACCCTGTCCGAACATGTTGCCTACCATCGGCTTGAAGCCCGGTATCGACATGGCGTACTGGTTGCGGTAGCTCAGACTCACGTTGCGCACCATCATCAGCACACGAGCCACGCTCTGCGCCGCACGGTACCACTTCTGGTTCTCAAGCGGTTCCTTCGCTATCACCGAAACCTTTATCTTTGTAGCCGAGTCCACCTTATTTAATATAAGGATGTTGTTGTCGTCAACACGCTTGTACTTCAGCTGGAACACTCTGCCTGCCTCCGTACGTCCGCTTACTATGATACGCTTCGTGCGCTTGCCGTGGTTCACCTTGATAGTGGTGTCGGGCATGAGCGTTATCTCCTTCTCAAAGCCCTTCTTCTTCTTTGCCAGCAAGTCGCGCGGGTTGGAGTCGTTTGCGAACGGCGGCTTCTTCTTCGTCTTCTGATTGCCGTCGGTTGCACCCTTCTCTTTTGCTTCAGCCTCGCGCTTCTTCTTCGCCTCCTCGCGTTTCTTCTTCTTTGCCTCCTCCGCCTTACGGCGGTTTGCGGCAGAGTTGTCTTTCTTGAAACGGTCGTTGGTCTTCTTCAGGAACGGCACATGGTTGTAGAGTTTCTCCATGTTGAACTGTCCGTTGATGTTTATCTGGCGGTTGTTGGCGATGGTGTTGCCAAGCGAAGTGCCGTCTTCGAGGTCAGAACCGCGCATCCAGTTGTACGTAGCGTTGTACGATCCGTCGGCTGTTATCCAGTCGAACACCGGAATGAGATTAATAGGCAGCTTGTACGACGCCTGGAACGACTGGTTGTACTTCAACGGTCTGCCCAGATGCTTGATGGATGTCCACACAGAGTCCTTCCAAGCCGTGTAGCTATCGGGATAGAGGTCCTTGTTTACGGGTGTGTAAGGCTCCTCTATCTCTGCGTTCGTGGCGCTTTGGAAGTTCATGTGTAGGTTCTTCGTGAGGTCCCAGCGCAGGTTGAACTCGCGGTTCCACAAGAACTGTGACGAGAACGTGAGCGGCAGCTTCTGGTTCTCGGTCGACTCCATGTCGCGCTCCTGCAACTCATAGTAGTTGCGCGTGATGTCGGTGTTGAACGCCACGTTCTGCGGCAGCCAGTTCAGTCCGAACTTCTTCGGGAAGTCGAGCCACTTCGAACGGCTCTTCACCTTCTTGAACGGTTCCCAAGCCTTGTATATAGGCGACCACGAATAGCTGAACGCACCGCGCCAGTTGTCCTCGCGCTCGTAGATAGTAGTCTCGCCGGTGGTGTAGCTGTGGCTGTGACTGTACGAGAACGAGAAGTTGGCAGGGTCGTACGGCATCGGGTGGCGCTTGTTCTGTATGCCGACACGCACGTTCGAAAGCGAGAAGTTGGTCTGCGTAACCTTTGTCACGGCGATGCTTTCTATCGAATCGCGCTCGTGCTTAGATCCAGCCGCTTCGAGAGCGTCGTCGAGTTCCATATCCGTATCAAGCGGATTGTACTTGGGCGATGTCTTCTCCTTAGTGACCGAGTAGTAGAGCGGCGCCGTAACCTTCGCCTTGTCGGGGAAAAACTTGCCAAGCTCCACATTAGCCGTCACGGTGTAGTTGGAGTAGTTGTCGGTAGAACGCTGTGCCACGCCTTCCTCCAGTCCGCCGAAGCCGGCAGAGGTGTACTTGCCCTGCACGTTGACGGTGCCGAGGTCGGAGAGCTGCAGATTGAGCGTGCCCTGTGCAGCCCAGCCGCCCGAGTTGTTGAACTCCTTCAGTCGAAGCTCATTCACCCAGACCTCACCACTCTTCACTTCGCCCGAGTTGTTGCGCACACCGATGACCATAGTCTTCACCTCTCCGAGCGTCGGATTACCCATCACCGAGATGCGGTTCTTAGGCTGGTCGGGGTCGTACGCCGAGTATATGCGGTTGTACGAAGCCTGTCCATTTGCCTTGGCTTTGTTGCGCTCCTTCTTCAAGCCGGTGAGCTTGGAGAGGGCGATGTCGAGCATATTCTCCTCGGGCCATACGGCGCGGGCGTCGGCAGCCGAGTAGCGTCCGTACTTGCCGGGCTCGGTGAGCTTCAGCGGAATCTCGTACTCGTAGAAGTTGCTCTTATAGTCGGAGCCGAGACGTATGAACACCGACAGCTGTCCGTCCTCAAGATTCGTCTGGTTGGGCTGGAAAGCGTTGGCGTGAACGAACATCTGCAGACGCTTGTACTGTCTGAGGTCGAGCGTTGTGTTCTTGTACACCGCCTTCGCCTCGCCGGTGCCGAGCGTGGTGACGCTCATCGAGAGCGCCTGCTCGTTGTTCTCCACAAGCTGTGGCTGCGTGGGGTCCTGTCCGCGCTTGATGCCCGGCGGCAGGATATAGTTGACCGGCTGCTTGTCGTTGTTCTCCTCGATGTTCACGGCACTCACCACGAGCTTGCCCGAAGTGGAAGCCGAGTTGTCGAGGTTCTGCTCGTAGACACGCCACTCGCCACGCACGAGGTCGAGCGTTCCGAAGCGCAGCACGATAGGATGCTTGAATCCGGTGAGGAACATACGCATGAAGCGCATCGAGGTGAAGTCGTTGATAGCGCCGAACTTCTTCTCGTAGTCGCGCAACGGTATGCGGAACTGGTACCAGTTGACCGTCTCTGTCTTGTTGTTGCGCAGCTGGTGGGTGTCCTCGCGCTTGTCTACGATGTAGTTCTTGCCCACCTCGAGGTCTTCGGGGCGGATAGACACGCGATACTGGAAGAACTTCTCGTACTCGTTGAGCGTGTAGTCCTGGTTGATGTCCTCCACGTCAGGCGTCGACTTGTACGATGTGTCGTAGCTCTCGGTGCGCGAGTCGTTGTCGGGCGAGTTGCCCTGCGGGTTGTTTATGTACTTGTAGCGGCGCAGGATAGGCGCCTTCATCTTGTCGTAGTCGGAACCGCGGAAGTAGTGGTAGTTGTCGCCTGCTGGGTCAGCCCAGATAGAGTCCCACACGGCAGGATTCACCTTGCCCTGCACCTCTCTGAGGAAGTCCTGATAGCTCTCCCACTTCTGCTCCTCCTCGTCGTTGAGTCCGTTGAAGCCAACGTCCTGCATCGCACGCGAACCCTTCGACGTAGCGAAGGCATAGACCACAGTAGCCTGGTTGGGCACCTTACCCCACTGCGTAGTGGTGAAGTTCTGCGAGCCGTCTACGGGCATGCCGCTCTCGTAGAACTTCTTGCCGTCGCGCAGGATATCCTCGCTCATCTCGCCGAGGTTGATGTAGAAGTCGCCGCCGTAGTCGGCAGCCACGCCCTGCTCGCGTGTGTAGATGAACGGGTCGAGCATCCAAAACTCGATGTACTCGATGTTGGCAGCCTCGAAGTCGTTAGTGTCGAGCTTACGCATCATACCGCCCCAACGCTTCTGCGGATTGTTGAGTGTGCCGTCGGGGTTGAGGTCAGGGTCGAAATTGTACGGACCGCGCTCGTTCGGATAGTAAGCGAGGTTCAGGATGTTGAGCATCGATGAGTTGCCGTTGTATGCGCTCTGGTCGCGGTTTGGGAACAGCTCGCTGACGTAGAACTCGCGAACGTAATGGTTAGACAGCTGGTCGAGGTCGCTCTTGATGTGGCTCGGCGTGAGCGACGAAGAGCGGCGTGTGAAGAGCGGGTCGATGGTGTACCACGCCAGGCGCGAGCGGTTGAAGCCCGAGCGCAGCGTAGACTTGTCGCCCGACTCGGGGAACATCGACGGCACCGACGAGATTATCCACGACGTAGGTGTAGACACGTCGATGGTGTTCTTGGTGTTCTCGAAGTCGTCGATGTACGAGGCGTTGTCCTGCGTGCCGTTGCTCTGTCCGGCTATGAGTTGCGCGAACTCGCCCGAGAACGAGATGCTCGACGGTTGTGTGAGATGCAGGAAAGGCAGCTTGTCGAGCATGTTCGTGAGCCACTGGCTCTGCTTCTTCCAGTTGATGTTCAAGCCCCAGATGGTGTTGCTGAGCGGCTCCGATCCCATGTTCACCTTGTTGGTGAGCGCCTGTTCGGAGAGGTGCTGGAACGTACCCGAGAGCTGGAAGTCCTTCGAGAAGTCGTACTCCCAGTTCATGCCGAACATCGTCTTGCGCTCCTGTCCGTAGTCTGTATTGCTTTCGAGCGACACGTTCACGGCGGTGCCGGCGTCGATGATGCTCTGGTTGAGGATGGTCACCTCGCCAGCATTGTAATCCACCGAGTAGTCGGTGCCTTCGGCGAGCGTGACGCCGCCTGCCGTAACTACCACCGAGCCTTGCGGAATGTTGTATGCGCCGAGCGAGATTACGTTAGCCGATGTGCCGCGGAACTGTCCCATGAGCACATACTTGTCCTTCTCGGCTATCTGCTTCGCCACGGTCTTCGTAGAGTCGTACAGCTCGGTGAAGGCGTACTTCTCAGCCTTGTCTGCCGCCACGCCGTTCTTCAGAAGCGTCTCGTACATATAGCTGCCGAACGGTTCGGCAACGGGGAAGAACACTCGACCGTTCGTAACGGTGTAGCCCTCCACGTAGTCGAAGTAGCCGTTGGGATGCGCCTTGTTGTTGTTGTCGAGTCGGTCGGCTCCAAGGAACTTTATGAGTGTCTGGTTCTTCACCTGCGGCTCGGGTATGTATGTGAGGTAGACACCGGCGGTGTCGCTCTGGAACTTCACGTCGAGGCGGAACTTCTCCTTCTCTACCGACGAGGCGAGGTAGTACACGTTCTTCATCATCAAGCCCCAGTTGCCCTGATGCGGATTGTTGCTGGTGTTCTTCAGCGCCTTCACGTAAAGCGCCTTGTTAGAGTCGGTGATGTCCGACGCGAACTCGCCCACCTGATACGTCACGCCGCCGTATGTGTACTCGTAAGCCACGGCGAGCACCTGGTCGGTCTGCAGCGATGTCTTCAGCGAGACGTAGCCCAGCGCCTTGTTCACGGTGTACTCAGACGAGTTGAGCAGGCGCGCACGCTCCAGTTTCTCGTAGTCGGCTCCGCCCACGAAGCCGGGTATTCCGTCGAGCACGGTAGAGGTCTGGTCGATGTCGCGTGCTGCGGCATACTGGTTCACCATGGCGTCGTACTCGCTGTTGGCTCTGTTGGAGGGCACGGCCGTTCCTGCAGCCGTCCACATGGGGTTGCTTATCTTCGAGGTCTCGCCCAGGTCGGTGAGGGCTATGATGTTTCGGGTGTTGGTGGTAGTGGCAGTCTTGTTGGTTACCCAAATCTCCACTCGGTTGATGGTGACGCCAGTGGTGAGGTTGGGCAGTTTCTGCATCCATGCGTCATAGTGGTCGCGGAAGTATCGCGAGAGGAAGAAGTGTCGGTTCTCCTCATAGTCGGCCACATTGATCTCGAAGGGTGTGAGCTGCACGCCTCCCTTCGACGACACGCTCTTCGACGACGATTTCTTCTGCGACAGGACGGTCTGCAACTTCAGTTTGCCAAACTGCATATCGGTGCGCACACCGAAGAGGCTGCTGGCACCGCGGATGAGCGACGAGTTGGAGGGGAACGACACGTTGCCTGCCTCGATGAGCTTCACTATCTCGTCTTCCTTGCCGTCGTACTTCAGCTTGAGGCTCTGCGCGTCGAAGTCGAACGTAGCGTCGGTGTTGTAGTTGAGGTTCATGTTCACCTTGTCGCCCACGCGTCCGTTAAGACTCACGTTTATCTTCTCGTCGAAGTCCATCGTGGTGGTCTTGCGGTTGCGCACGGGCAGCGACGGGTTGTCGATGCTCTTCATCGTGGCGCCGAACTTCAGCTCGGCTGTTCCCTGCGTCTTGATGCGCACGCCGCCGGGACCGAATATCTTCTCAGCCGGTCCGAGGTCGAAGTGCATGTCGGTGAAGTCGAACTTCTCCTTGCCCTTAGCCTGGTAGATCTCGTCGTTCTTCTTGCGGAAGAACTGGTTCATCATGCGGCGCTCGCTCCACTTGCGATACTCGTCCTGCGTCATCATGAACGGGGCGTTGATGTACGAGTCGGATATCTTCGAACCGATGATGTATCGGTCGAGCGAGTCGTTGTACACCACGTCCTGCTTCAGGTTGTCGGGACGCTTCAGGTCGGCGGCGTTCTGGTCGAGGTCGTCGAGCGTGATGGGCAGCGTGCGCTGTATCTTCCAGCGCGGATGCAGCAGCGAGTCGGGTATCGAGTCCTCGTTCTCGAGCTTGGGCTGCGCCTTCACGACGAGCGAGTCGATGCGCCCAGCGGAGCCGTTACGCTGCGGAGCTGCGTCGCGCGTCTTGCGCACCGAGAGCTTGCGCTGCGGGGTCTGCGGCGTCTGCGTGAGGGCATACGACGCCAGTGCCGCCATAACCATTACGACGACAAACGCGCGGGCAGTGCCGAGCGAGCGAATCGCCTGCAGCCTACGCTTTAAAAATCGGTATATGATATTAGTTAAATTCAAAATCAGCTTGTTTACTTGTCTACTTAATCTGCTTCAGCGCCAGCTTCACCACTTGCTCAACGGGCAGCGTGGCGTCGTCGGTGAGAATCGCCGTAACCACCTTCGCCGTAGGTGCGGGCGAGAAGCCGAGCATGGTGAGTGCAGCCACCGCCTCATCGCGCACGTCGACGGGAATAGTGCTGTCCGTTGCGGTTCCTGCCGCCACCTCCTGCGCTATGCCCAGCGAGAGAATCTTGTCCTTCAGGTCGACGATGATGCGCTGCGCGGTCTTCAGTCCGATGCCCTTCACGCTCTTCAGCACGCGCTCGTTGCTCGTGGAGATAGCGTTGCACAGCTCCGAGGGCGATGCCGACGAGAGAATCATGCGCGCCGTGTTAGCTCCCACACCCGACACGGTGATGAGCAGTCGGTAGAGGTCGCGCTCCTGCTTAGAAGCGAAGCCGTAGAAAGTGTAGCTGTCGTCGCGTCCGCCAGTGACAAGCGCCTCGTGCACAAACAGTTTCACGTTCTCCTTGCCCTGTATCGCCTCGTATGTGTTCAGCGAGATATTCAGTGCGTAACCCACGCCGTAAGCCTCAACAACGGCCTGCGCCGGAGTGAGTTCCGCCAGTTCGCCCTTAATATAATCAATCATTTTTCAGTACGTTTTATTTGTTGTTTTGTTGTCTGCATTAAGCCTCAAAAGTACTTAACGTCTATTAATAACGTACATTTCCACATTTTATTATATACGCAGGCGTAGTTTGTTGCAGATACAGACGCAGTTTGTTGCTCTTCACCCTATGCTTTTGTCATCGTTGCGCGTCCGCCGTCCGATCAGATTCCGTCCGCCACCCGATCAGATTCCGTCCGCCATCCGATCAGATTCCGTCCGCTGCCCGATCAGATTCCGTCCGCTGCCCTCATAGGGGGTGCTGCGGTTTCCGCTGCACCAACCAAGCAATCAACCAACCAAGCAATCAACCAACCAAGCAATCAACCAACCAAGCAATCAACCAACCAATCAACCAACCAATCAACCAACCAACCAACAAGCCATTTAATTTTACCCATCAAAAGCAGCCATATATCCAACAAAAACATTAACTTTGCTAATCCATAAAAACTCCAACCATTATGTCCAGCAAAAGCACCATCCTTACAGAACACCATAACATACAAACGCCCTGCAAACTCTTCGTCGTGGGCGAACCGCAGGTGCTGCTCATACAGCCATCGGCGCGCCACGAGGAGAAGAACGACGGCGTGCGGCGCGAAGTAGAATTGATTGCACAGGCGAGCGGCAATGGCTTTGCCATCGTCTTCTTCGACTGCGTTGAGTGGGCGCGCGCCCTCATGCCGTGGGCTGACGATGCTGTGTCGCGCGACGCTGAGGTGGGCAGCCACGCTCCCGACACGCTCCGCTTCATAGAGCATACTCTGCTGCCGTGGCTCCGCGAGCGCTTCGGCGCTTTGCCCTGCATCATCGGCGGCTACTCGCTCGGCGGACTCTTCGCTCTCTGGGCTGCGCGCAACACCGACGCCTTCGCCGCCGTTGCCGCCGCATCGCCTTCGCTTTGGATTAAGGGTTGGGGCGAATATGCCGCTGCGCACCCTATACTCTCGCCACAGGCAACAATTCTTGCTCTGGCAAGCGGCAAAAGCCGAGCGCAAAACTCAAAACTCAAAACTCAAAACTCAACATCTCAACATATCACCACAACAACACCTGTCCACCTCTCCCTCGGCGACCGCGAAGAACATTGCCGCAACCAGCGCATGAAGCGCATCGGCGACTGCGTGCGTGCCGAGTACGCTCTGCTCTGTCAGCAGCTCTCCCCCACCGCCGTCACCCTGCGCTGGCACGAAGGCGGACACTTCGGTGCCGAAGCAGAGCGCACAGCGGAAGCATTCGTATGGTGTATGGAGCGAATAATACCCAGTTTTAACAGACACAATAATAACATAAAATGATATACTTAAATAGCTTTAATTTGCCCCCAAGAGACGAGGAAGAACACTTCTTAAACTCCTTTCGCCGTACATGCTACGACTCATACTATCCATTTAACTTTTTCACATCCGACAAACAATTTGAGCGTATAGACTTCTCTGACATCACAATCTTGTGTGGAAGCAATGGTTCAGGAAAAAGCACACTGCTAAATATCATAGCCGAGAAACTAAAACTAGATAGAAAAACCGCTTATAACAAGACCCATTTCTTCGACCCATATATCGAGAAATGTCATTACGAATTAAGCGTGCATGACCCCCTACAACTAAAAGATATCAAACGCTTATCAAAGATAATAACAAGCGACGACGTGTTTAACCACATCATTGAGGTTCGTGAGAGGAACGAAAACCTCAATTTCAAACGCGAATTGATTTTTAACGAAAAAAGCGAAATGGATCGGTACGGTTGGCAAGGACCACGTGGGTTTAACGCTGACGACCCACAAAGTATGAAAGCCTATACCGACTATTGCAAGAAGAGAAAACAATCAGGCTCAAGATATGTAAGGGGAAGCATCGGAGTAGACGAAAGAACTTATTCAAATGGCGAAAATGGCTTTAAATACTTTACCGACTCCATTCTACCTGGTGGTCTGTATCTATTAGACGAGCCTGAGAATTCGTTGTCGGCAGAGATGCAACTCGAATTGGTGCAATTCATTATTGGTATGGCACGGTTCTACGATTGTCAGTTCATAATGTCAACCCACAGTCCATTCCTCTTGTCTATTCCTTATGCCAAAATATATGATATGGACAACTCGCCCGTATCTGTGTGCAAATGGACAGACCTGCCCAACGTAAGGATCTATTACGACTTCTTCAAAGATCACGATTGTGAATTCGACGAAATTTAAGCACAAACGTAACAACACCATCATTCTATCGAGTATATTCGATAAAAACACTACTATTTTATCGAGTATATTCGATAAAAACACCATCATTTTATCGAGTATATTCGATAAAAACAGCTAAATCTTGAACCAAAAAACAATGAATAATTAGTTTTCCTGTTCAAGATTTAGCTGTTTTTATGTAATTAAGATCTACAAATCTCAACACATCACCACCTCAACATCTCAACACATCACCACATCGCCGCATCAACACCGTAGCGTCCCTGCTCAGTCACGATAACAATCTTATTGCCGCTGAGCACCTTGCGTGGGCGCTGCATCTTTGCGCCAGACGTTACGCCGTTGACGGCGGTCGGTTCGGTCACGACGAGGCGCATGGTTGCTTCTGCTCCGCCGTCGTATGCAGCGGCTGTTATGGTTGTTTCGCCTACGCCGAGAAGCGTTACGAAGCCGCCTGCTACGGTTGCAACGCTCTCGTCGGAGCTTGTCCAGCGAAGACGTTTGTCGGTAGTGGTCTTCGGCAGCAACGTTGGGCGCAGACCGATGTGTGCAGCGTCGAGAGAGACGGTTTGCTCCTCCTCAGCGAAGGCGAGCGAACGCGACTGCTCGGGCTGCTTCTGCTCGCCCTTAAGATAGAGGAACGGCAGTGGCAGCGACTTCGAGGTGTAGAGATTGAAGCGAGCATAATTATTGTCGGGCGTGCTGTAGCGCAGCGTGCCGTACTCGGTGCCAGCGGGAGCTATTGTCGCACCATCGTAGCCAAGGTCTATGGTCCACTCGGTTGCGCCCTCGTCCCAAGCCAACTGCTGCTTGCCTGTTGCGCCGAGCTTTCGACCGTGCTGGTCGGTGAAGGTCCAGTTCTGTGCGTCTGTCTTGCCAAGCGTGAAGCGCAGCACGTCTGGACTGGTTACGTCAGACGTCGAGGGCACAGCAACTGCGTCGAGATAGTGCGACTCGTCCATACCGTCGAAGTCGGCAGCCGCCGCACCATTGCGGTATATCATCACCTCGTCGCCGGCGTTGAGCGTGCTCTTCTTCGTCAGCTTCTCATACTGCCAGCCGAGCGGCGACTCAAGCTCCACGCCATCCTCATCATAATCTATCGTGATGGCGTCGAGATACACCGATCCTTTGCTTTTGCCTCCTGCCACAACAATTGTTGCGTCGTCGGTGGCAATAGCAGGAGCGTCTGTCTGCTTCGTCACGTCGACATACACACCGAGGTCTTTCGACACCCACGAGCCGAACCACTCGCTGCTGGCGAAGTCTACCGGCGCCGACTCGTAAAGCGTTGTGCCGCCGTCGTTGAGCGCCACGCCCACCTGTCCGCTCTTGTTGTTGGAGCACATCGAGAACGTGATGCTGCGCACCTTGCAGCCTTGCCAACCTTCGAGATAGAGCACCGCCTCGCGGTTGCGCGGTATCTGGTTATAGCGGTTGCCGGTGGTTGCGCCGAACTCGTTCTCGAAGTAAACCCTCGAGTTGCGCGGCACCATTCCGCAAGCCGCCATCTTAAATTCAGCCGTCTGCTTGTTGTATTCCACAATCTTGTACACTACTTCCGCTGCGTCAGCCACAACAGAAAGCGTAAGGAACGCCGCTATCGCCATCGCCTTACGCGCCATATTCATCAGATTATTCATATCCTTGCTTGTTTTTCGTTACTTTGTGTAAAAGGTATGCAAAGTTAGTGGAAACCTGAGACATATACAAGAATTGCAAAGAAACAAAAGAACACCATTGTATATTCTCATTGAAATTCACTACCTTTGTAGTCAGAATTACAATCCTTAATCAAGGGATTAAATGATTCTTTGTATGAATTATATGGTAATGGCATTACAACTTCATTTGCCGAATTAGGACATTCATATTCTGGTTTGTCTGGGAAAACGGCTAATGATTTTGGTACAGGCAAACCTTTCATAACATACTTGAATGTCTATTCAAATAATATTGTAAACGAAAATGACTATCAGTATGTTCGCATAAACGAAGGTGAAAAACAGAATGTTGTCAAATACGGCGACGTGCTGTTTACTTTATCGTCAGAGACTCCTGAAGAGGTCGGCGTCGGTTCTGTATTCCTAGGAAAAGAAGAGGTGTTATTGAATAGCTTTTGTTTTGGTATCCATATTGAAAATGAAGAACAGGTGTATTCTCCATACCTTTCATACTATGTTTCTTCAACGCCATTTCGCAAATTCATATATCCATTTGCACAAGGAAGCACTCGTTTTAACCTATGCAAAGCAGATTTTGAGAAGGCAAGTATTAAACTGCCTTTATTAGAGAATCAGATACATATTTATGCTATATTGAATAGTATAGCCGAAAAGATAGAAACAGAGGAAATGATGCTTGAAAAATATCTTAATCAAAAGCAGTACCTGCTTCGCCAAATGTTTATATAAACATCTGGTGGAGCATGTATTGCTACATGATTAGGAATTTATCAAGTAGCCTGTTCCTCTTCCGCTTCCTATTTTCTGTATCTCACCATTATCGAGCATTTCTTTTAGAGTACGCTCTATAGTGGTTAGACTGATGTCGGGGCAGAGAGTTGCAATGTCGCTTTTGGTTATTTTTCCAATCCGCTTGCTGAAAACTGCTCGTATTCTCTCTGCCTTTGATAGTGTCTTGCCGTGCAAATGTTCAACTCGGTCTTGAAATTCTTGATATGCCTTTACGAAAATACCAAGGTAATAACTAATGAAGGGCAGATAATTATTTTCTCCTGTGTGCCAATCTGCTGAACTCTGCTTCAATGCCTCATAATAAGTTTCTTTAGACTTTTCTATCAGCATCTCAATGCTTATATACTTACCCACAATATAGTTGCTACGATATAGCAATAATAGGGTGAGCAGACGGCTCATACGTCCATTGCCATCGTTGAATGGGTGGATGCATAGGAAATCCAATATGAACATAGGGATTAAAAGCAGCTTATCTGTTTTGCCGCTATTCCATTCCTCCAGAAAACGTTCTGTCATGATTCTCATGGCTTCTTCCGTTTCAAAGGCTGGTACTGGTGCAAATCTTACTTTCTGAATTCCATTTCCATCCGTTTCGGCAATAATGTTATCGCTGGATTTATACTTTCCACCGAAACCATTTTGATTGTATGAATATAAATCTCTATGAAGCTGTTGAATGATATTTGATGTAGGTGAAATATAATCGTAGCTTTCATGTATTGTGGAAAGGACATCTCTATAACCAGTAATTTCCTGCTCATTTCTATTGCGCGGTTCTGATTTTTTCTGCATCAATTCTTCCAGTCGCTTATCTGTTGTAAAAATTCCTTCAATTCTGTTTGATGATTTTGTACTCTGAATTTTAGCAATTTCAAGCAGGGTATTTAATTCATCTTTCTTTGCTTCTACAAATAACTGTTGGCGTCCCTTATGCTCATAAATTGAACTGAGAAGATTGACGATTTCAGGTGTCAGTAATTTACGGGCATTTTCTTCATATTCAAAATTATGCACTATATCCTCCGTAGTAATCTCTACCCCAAAGAAATATTCTCTATGTCATTTTATACTATTATGACATAGAGAACAAGATGATGACATAGAGAAATTAAATTTTAAGCAATTCCAAATCTTTGAGAGATTCGAGCCACATCTTCCTCAGAAAGATTAAACGTTCCAAGTTCCAGTTTAGCAATCCGCTTATCCTTCAGAATCTGACTTTTCTTCCGGCCTTTTTCCAGTTCCGACAAAACGAAAAGAACACCGAGTTTGAATGAATCAGAGTTAATACCTTTGCCAGTGTTAGATACTTTTTCATCAGCCACTTCTTCAGCAACTCCAGTTTTCTTTCTGGTCTCTGCAGCTTTAATCATCTCATGAGCCTTATTGATGGAAATGCTTCCATTCTGAATCTTCTCCAGAAGTGGAGCATCAGTTTTCTTTGCAATCTCGCGCATTTTGCAAACTTGTCTTGCAGACTTATTAAGCTGGCGACCAATTGCCTCATCAGAAGAGCCTTGCTCATTAGGATTTGAACGTCTGATTTCATCCAATTTCAAAAATGTCGCAAAATACTCGCCGTCAGTCAAACGCCGAGAATTAAGCTGCATCTTATACTCATATTCAATTGTCTCATCACGGCTATCAAACTTCTTGATGATAACAGGCACATTCTCAAGTCCAGCCTTCTTAGCCGCCATAAAACGTGAATGTCCATCAACAATGATATAAGCATCAGTTATGATAATCGGTCTGGACTTATCAAATCCATTTGTCCGCATATCATTTGCAATTTCAGCAACCTTATCATTTTCCTGCTGGAATACATTCTTGAAGTCTCTGTCAAAATGAAGCTGTGAAACTTCCACCATCTTAATCTTTGCATTGCCTTTATCGTTAGCCTTTTTTGTCGTATTTCCAAATAATCTCATATCTAAATCCTCATAAATCTACATGTTTGCAACCATTTTGAAATTTTTTATTTCTACAGCTTCATTTGTGCTTTCATTTTTGAAAACTTCCTTGATGGCTTCCTTTGCGATTGCCAGTGTCTTTTCCTGCTCAAGGTGCTTTCCGTAATGGTCCAGCATTGCAGTTGTTTTGTGACCACTTAATGCCATTACAACACGCTTATCCGGAATAACATCAAGCATACGTGAACAGAAGAAGTGTCTCCAGGAATGGAAGCAGATTTCTTTTAGATTTGGATATTTCATAAGAGTCAAAGCTCTTTTAAGATATTTATTCCACTGTTTTGAACATGCAGGTTTTGTCGGAAACTGAAGACATCCGGGTCTGTCATTTCTGCAAGACAAATTGTAATAATTGAAGTTACATCAAAAATCTGTTAAAATTGGCGTATGAAAATAAGCAGCAAATTTACGGTGGCGGTTCACACGTTGTTGTGCATTTACCGTTTTAACAAAGAATACAAGGTTACCTCGGATTTTATTGCCGGAAGCACGGGCGTAAATCCTGTGATTATACGGCGGACGCTCATTTCGCTCAAGGCGGCGGGTCTTGTGAACGTTGCGGCCGGAACTGGCGGAGCTGAGCTTGCGGTAAAGCCGGAGGATTTTACACTTTTTGACATTTACAAGGCTTCGGGCAGCATGGAAGAAAATATTTTTGGTTTTCACGAGCAGCCGAATCCCGCGTGCCCTGTTGGCGGAAACATTCACAACATACTCGACTCCCACCTTGCGGACGCACAGAAAGCGTTTGAGCAAAAGTTTGCATCAGTAAAATTTTCCGACCTTGCGGCAGAACTAAAAAAGGCGGAATCCGCGGAGAAATAACAAATTGGCGTTCCCACAATGCTTTGCATACGTGGCGGTCCGGCAATCACCTCCGGCGCTTGCCGTCGCTATGTCCGCAACTTGCTGCGCGCGGTCCTCACTTTGTTCGGACTGCCTTCGGCATTGCTCCCAGCGCTACCGCATCCGCCTAAAAAAGTTCCTTTAGATTTTCTAAAACTTCCACATCCGCAGGAAGCCATTTTACGCTTTTAAGCTTTTCTTCGGAAAGCCATGCCGCGTTCTCGTGCTCAAGCAGAGTAAGCTTCCCGGAAACAATTGAACACAAAAAACATTCCATTGTCAGATGAAAAGCAGGGTAGTCGTATTCAACCGTGCAAATCTTGCGTTCTGCCCGGATTTCCGTCGCAAGCTCCTCGCGTATTTCCCGCACAACCGCCTGTTCCGCGCTTTCTCCATTTTCAATCTTTCCACCCGGAAACTCCCACCAGTCCTTCCATTCACCGTAGCCACGCTGCGTCGCAAAAACCAGCTTTTCGCCGCCAGCCGCAGTACGGAAAATTACCGCCGCCGAAACATGGATTTGCTTATTGTTCATATTATTTCTTCAATATCATTCAAAAGCCGAATCAAACTGTGTCCCATAGCTTTTGCGAGGTTTACAGGAACTGCATTTCCAATCTGCTTGTACTGACTTGAAAGACTTCCTGAAAAATTCCAAGTGTCAGGGAATGTCTGAATTCTAGCGTACTCACGGATTGTAAGAGGCCGGGTTTCTGTTGGATGACAGCGTTCTGTTTGCTTTTGGGCTGGAGCGCACGTCAATGTCAGCGAAGGCTCATCAAGTGAAAGTCTGCGGGCCATTCCTGTTTTTCCACCTGGCAAATTGTAGCTTCCTTTCATATATTCTTTCTGCAAATTTTCCGGCAAGTCGCGCCAATCGCCGCCCTCAGGAACTTTTGAGAGAATTTCAGCTTTTCTTTTCGGATATTTTTGACCGTCACTTTTAGGAACATCACAGTTATAAAGCTCACCTTTATAAAAAGCATCTTCTAAAGTAAGAACCCGATAATAAGGGCTTGGCCAATGAAATTTCACCTTGTCTGCAAAATCTTTTTTGATTCCTACAAGAAAAATTCTTTCGCGTTTCTGCGGAACTTTGTACATCACAGCTTTTAGAACTCGTGGTGGAACTAAATAATATCCCAACTCATCAATCACTCCTGAAATGACCTTGAAAGTCCATCCGTTGTCATGGGATAAAAGTCCTTTAACATTTTCTCCAAGAAAAACTTTCGGTTGGGTCTCCTTTATTGCTCGGGCAAGCTCAAAAAACAAAGTTCCTCTTGCGTCATCAAATCCTCGCTGATTTCCTGCATACGAAAAAGCCTGGCACGGAAAACCGCCGGAAAGAAAATCAATTTTCCCTCTGTAAGGAGAAAAATCCACATTGTGAACATCGCCCTCAACGACATTTGAATCTTTGAAATTTTTTCGTAGTGTTTCCGCCGCGTCATGGTCAAACTCGTTCATCAAAATTTGATTGAATCCAGCTTCATGAAGGCCAAGCGCCAGTCCGCCTGCGCCTGCAAAGAGTTCTATAGAATTATATTTTCTTGCAGGAATGATTTTCTCCTCTTTTTCCCATGAGGACTCGTTCATCATCTTAATCTCAGGAAAAGGAAGTTTTTTTGAGTCAAAATAAGAATAAACACTGTCCTTTTTTTCAGGAAGAATTTTTCCTGTTTTAATCCATGCCCCGACAGTGGCGTTTGAAACTCCGAGTACGCTCGCGAGATTCGTTGAATTTATAAGATACACAGAACTATTCATAGATTCTCAAAACCCTCGTAAGTTTCAAATGAAAGAAGATAAAGGCTTTTCATAACATCAGGAGCCAGAGCTTTCAACTCGTCAAAAACAGTGTTGCTGCTTTTTGCAATTTCTCCGCTTTGTATCACATCGTCAAGAATCTGCGGAAGTGTCTTGCACAACTTGAAAAACGCATCTGTCTGACCAAAAACAATCTTGTAGAATTCATCCATTGAGATTCTTCTGATTTTCTGATGGGCAAACTGCTTTCCGTCAACCGAGACTGTCCATGGAATATCCTGTGATTTTTTTGCGATTACCTCAACGAGATAGCAGGTCGCTCTGTCGTCCTCAAGAAGTTTTTTCTGCATTTTAAGATATGTTTTCTGAGCCGCTGCAGAATTCATTGTGTTGTGCTTGTTCTTTACTTCGCAGAAGATATGTTTTTCATGGTTTGTAACGTCAAATCCGTCGTCCGTACCGTTCGCTGGAACTTCCCAGCCGTTGCCTGCCAGTTTGAACATATTCTGATGAAAATATCCGATGTGGTTTGAATTTGTCTTGTCTATCTGACGGATACATTCCGCCTCGATGGTTTCCTGAATTGTCTGGTTGTAGACTTTGGAGTCAAAAGTGAGCTTTATAGGGTCGATAAGATTCTTGTTGAACGATGAGAGATTTATCTCGTAGCGGTATTTCTGAACCGTTTCTTTTACATGATTGAAAATCTGCTCGTCTGTGATAAATCCGAGATTGTAGTTTTGCATTTGGTCTCCGGTAAAAAACAAGTTTATTATATATTATTTTTTTGAAAAATTCTATTAATGAAAGAATAAACAAATGATTTACATTATATAACGTATAAATAAAAATATTTTATATTACAAGAGAAATATAGTAAATCTATTTAATCTATTTAATAAAAATGATATCACGATGGTATTCAAGATGTTCCTTTAATGGTGTTGTAATTTTCAAGTCAAAATATGTGTTTTCAAGCAATGAAAACTTTTTTCAATCCGCCTTTTTTATAGAATTTGAAATTTCAATTTTTCCAGAATTTTCAAATGTTATCAAACCAAGATCAAACATTTTATCGTAGAGAGAACTTAGTAATAGTCCATTTTCAGAATCTAATCTTTCTGTATTATTGCTTACGCTCCATGGCTTGACATGACTTGCAACAAGAAGTCTGCTGTCACTTATTCCCGAAATAATACACTTATGATATTTTGCAATTAGTTTATCACGAAAAATTCCTTGCCCTATCCTGGATTTTATGATTTCCAAGCTTTCCGTCGGGGTGATGTTTTTGTCATTTCTAATAGAATTTTCAATTTCATTAAAATCACTGTCTTTTTCTGAGATTTTTAAAAAATGCTGATATTGTTTTAATGAATTGCTATACATATTATTTCCGCGTTTGTTTTTGGTTATGAAAAAATCATTGTGAAGAATATTGAATATAGATATTTCAAATTCAGGCAAAGACATTTCCTCTATAGGTTTTGTTATGACCTTTTCCCTTTGCATATCTTTTGAAACTGCTCTTACTCCTGATTCATAATGAATGGCAGAGCTTGGTCTTGTTATCTGAAGAAAATCGTAAAAACTTTGCAGTAGAATCATTTTTCCGTAATTTTATTTGATAAAGATGTTTTTTTCCGCTCCAAAAAACGGACGTTTTTTGTGCTGATATTTTCTTCGTTTTTTTGTGATGTTTGCATTGTGTTCATATTTTTCTCAAAACTGAATTATAACAAGAAAATGCCCTTGCGTCAAAATCGTGAAGCAATATCATGAAACCTGGTTCAGATGCAGCAAGGATTGCTACGTGCAAGCACGCTGCGAGATTTTGCTGGTGCAAAACTCGTTTTTTTTACGTGTGCGCTTTTTGCGCACGGCCTTGCCTGTGGCAAGGATTGGAACACTCGCAAACCTACGGTTTGCTTACGAGTTTTCTTACAAAAACTCGCATAAAAACAAATCCGTTAGAGAAGTGTGGAAAGCCTGATTTTTTCGGAGCGGAACGGAGTGAAGCGAGGAAAAAAGCCGCCCGGAAAAATTTTAACCAAGGAGCTGAAGTGTTCTTGTTATATTTTCTGATGAATCCAAGCGTCTTTTTGAAATGAATTTTTGGACGGTTTTTCGGTGGACGCCGTAAAGATTTGCAATACGGTTTATGGAGATGCCTTGAAGAAGCATTATTGTTGTGCCGAGTTCTGCGCCGTCGAGTTTTGAGGAGGCGTTTTCTGTTCCAAGCGGACGGCCGAGTTTTTGTCCTTCCGCTTTTTTTCGTTCAAGGGCTTCTTTTGTGCGCTGGCTGATAAGGTTTCGTTCGATTTCTGCGGAAAGCCCGAATGCGAAGGCTAGAACTTTTGACTGGATGTCGTCGCCAAGCCTGTAGCCGTCTTTGATTGTCCAGACGCGCGCGCCTTTTTCCATAAGTTTGTTCAAAATCGACATTATCATAAAAAGGCTTCTTCCGAGCCGCGAAAGTTCGGAGCAGATTATGAGATCGCCTTTTTGGATTTTTTCAAGAAGTTTTCCAAGCTCGCGGTGTTCCGGCGTAATCGTTCCGCTCGCTGTCTCTTCAATCCAAGTTTCTACAGAAAGTGAGTTCCGTTTTGCAAATTCCTGAATCTCGAACCGCTGGTTTTCTACAGTCTGCCTGTCCGTGCTTACGCGAATGTATCCGTACGTCATTATTTGAATATACTTAAAATTTTAGGGAGTGTGCAAGATTTTTTTTCAGTCGTGATAATGTGTTCCGCACTGAACGATTTCGATAATGTTGTTTTCTATTTTGTAGACAATTCTGTTGTAGTCGTCAATGCGGCGGCTGTAATAGCCTGAAAGATTTCCTTTTAACGGTTCGGGCTTTCCGATTCCGTCATATCCGCCACGTTCAATGTCCTTCAGAAGCGCGTTTGCTTTCTTGAGAAGTTTTTTGTCGTTTTGGAGCGTCAAATAGTCTTCCCAAGCCTCGTCATGCCATATTTTTTTCATGTTTTAAACCTCAATAAGTTCATGCTCAGCACAGTTAATTCCATTTTTCATATCTTCAATGTTTTTCAGCAAATGCTTCTGGTTCTCCTCGCTGTAAAACGGGTCTTCGGAAGAAATTTCAAACGGAATGCGATGCTCTCGGATTACTTTTTTTGCGAACAGATTGAACGCTCCGGAAATTGAAAGCCCGACGTCCTTGCAGAATTTTTCAAACTCCTTCTTTGTTGTGTTATCCATTCTTACGCTTACATTCATCATAAAATCACCTCAAAATAAGTCAATATAAGTTATCTATACTTAAAATTTACATTTTTTATTCTGTTTGTCAAGTTTTTTATATAAAAACTATTCTGACTTGTCAAAAAAAATCATCCGTTATGGACACCGCAAATGGGGAAAAGTGATATGTAAAACGTCCGTTTAAAGGATACAAAGGGGAAGGTCTTCCCCTCGCTTCAGCCTGCCGGGCAGTCTTTTGCTTCCCCTTCGCCTAGGGGCAACGCCCCTAAAACCCCACGAAAATCTACGGCAAATTATGCAGTTTTAGATGAATTTACAGACGGAAAAATTTTTGATGAAAATTATGCGCTTGCAAGTCATTATATTCAGCTTCAGGATTCTATTGCTGGCGAAAAATATCGTAAGATTCTTGAGCAAAACGGACTTGATGTTTCAAAGTTTCCAGAAACAGATGATTTCAATGCAAAACTTGATGTTCCGTTTGGTACACCAAAAAATCCATCGTTTACTTTTATTGATTTGTTTGCCGGCATAGGCGGATTCCGGCTTGCGATGCAGTCCTGTGGCGGGCAGTGCGTTTTTTCTTCCGAGTGGGACGATGCCGCAAAGCAGACTTATTTTGAAAATTACGGAGAAGTTCCGTTCGGCGATATTACAAAGCCGGAAACTAAAGATTTTATTCCTGAAAAATTTGATGTCCTGTGCGCTGGATTTCCGTGCCAACCGTTTAGTAATGCTGGCTTAAAAAAAGGCATTGAAGATACAAGGGGAACTTTGTTTTATCATATCGCAGAAATATTAGAGAAACATTACCCGAAAGTTGTTCTTCTTGAAAATGTTAGAGGGCTTATAAGTAATGATAAAGGAAAAACCTTGAAGACTATTTTACAGACAATAACAGATATAGGTTATAAATGTAATATTCCGCAAGAAATAATTGATAATGGGTCGGTTGCAAAACTTCAAAAAGAAGCTTCAAAAATGATTTTAAGTGCGAAAAATTTTGGAGTTCCGCAGAATCGTCCTAGAATTTACATTATTCTTTGGAAAAAGGAATTAAATATAGATAAGTTTGAATATCCAGCTCCATTAAATATAGAAACCCATGTGGGAGATATTCTTATAAAAGATGAACTTTTGACAGCACCATTTACAATTTCTGACAAATTATGGAAAGGCCACCAAGATCGGAAAATTCGTAATGCTCAAAAGGGAAATGGATTTGGATATTGTAGTTTTAATTCAGAGTCATCATATACTAGCACACTTTCAAGAAGATACTATAAAGATGGCAGTGAGATTTTGATTGAGCAAAATGGAAAAAATCCAAGAAAATTGACTCCCCGCGAAGCAGCACGTCTTCAAGGTTATTCAGATTTATTTCGGTTGCATCCATCTAATACGGAATCTTATAAACAGTTTGGAAACAGTGTTGCCGTTCCTGTTGTAACGGCTGTTTCGCAAAATATTGTAAATCAAATATTGGGGAGATAAAAATGTTTAATAATTTATTAAGCAAAAATATAAAGCCTGACATTTCAAAAATTGAAAGTATTCAGGAAACAAAAATAAGCGGAGATTTGAAGCTGGAATTAACAAAACTTTTTAATGAAGAAGAGAAAGGGTTTGTTAATGTATCTGATTGCACTACCATAATAAAAACAGATAAGAATTATGTATTTTTTCCAAATCAATATTATTATTTAGCCGTAATCTGTAAAGATTATGCTGAGGCTCTTTGTGAGTATTGTGATTTTTTTGACAAAAAGATACGAAACTCTAATGAGCTAAATTTTATAGTTTTGAATCAGGATTTTAAAAACATCAAATATACTGAACTTTTTGAGAATGAAGATGATTTAAAAAAATTCACAAGATTTTTGATTGATGAAAATTACAGGCCTGGTAAGAAATTTATAAATGGAAAAAAAGATAAATCTTTTAGGGGAACGAAAGATATATTTGGTTCATGCATATTAAAAATGTTGCCGCTTCCAGATGCTTCCTCAGGATATTTTGGAAATATAGTTTATTATCTTTCAAAACGAAAGAATTTATTTCAAAAACTGGAGAAGTTTTATGCTGAATTAAATGTAATTAGTTCTGTCGTTGATCTGAATTGTAATTTAAAACCAGCTCAAACCATCTACTACGGAGTTCCCGGCTGCGGAAAAAGCAATAAAATTGATGAAGAAACAATAAATACCTCTGATGAGCAGAAAATGCGGGTTGTGTTTCACCCTGAATACACAAACGCTGATTTTGTCGGGCAGATTTTGCCGACCAATGTTGATGGAAATGTTGAATATAAGTTCCGTCCCGGACCATTGTCAAAAATTTTAAGAAGAGCTTATCTCCATCCTGATAAAAAGTATTACCTGATTGTTGAAGAAATTAACCGTGGAAATGCGGCTGCGATTTTTGGAGAATATTTTCAATTGCTTGATAGAATTGCTGCTAAAAAAGAAGTTCCTGCTAATGGTTATACTTATACAGAAGGTTGGAGCAGTTATTCTATAGAAAATGAATTTATAAACTGGTATATCCGTGAAAATTTGTATGCCGATGTAAATCATAAATTGCAAAATGAAGACGATGGAATTGCAAAAAAATCTGATGATGAAAGTCAGAAAGCCATTGAAATAGGAAATCTTCATTTTTCAGCCAACACAGGTATCCGTCTTCCTCCAAACCTTTCAATCCTTGCTACTATGAACACAAGCGACCAGAATGTTTTTATATTGGACAATGCTTTTCAGCGCCGCTGGGATATGGTTCTTGTTAAAAATGAATTTGGTGATGATTCTGAAAATCAAAAACTGGCAACAATCGAAAATTCAGATATTACTTGGGAAACTTTCCAGAAAACAATCAATGAGAAAATCTCGCAGTTTTCTAAGGAAAATAATTTTTCAAGCATGATAGACAAGCGGCTCGGCTGTTGGTTTGTCAAAGCTGTTCCTGATAAAAATGATGCAAATGGAAAATATATTATCACTGAGGATTCATTCAAAAACAAAATCCTGAAATATCTCTGGGACGATGCGTTCAAATTCTGCCACGAAGATGTTTTTGAGGATGCTGATAATTTTGAAGCTCTGCTTGAAAAAGTAAAAATGGATAATCCAGACTTCGGGGTTTTCAAGAATGTTGATTTTTCTGCTGAGAAATCAGAAAAATCTGAGTTACAGCACGAGATTTGAGTTTTAACTATAATTTTTCAAAGAAATGTAATATACTGTCGATATGGATAAACGAAAACTTTTACGGGCTGCAAAAATTCTCAAAGATGCCGGTTGTACGGAAATCTACCTTTTTGGCTCTCAGGCGAATGGAAAGGTTGGTAAGAATTCCGATGTGGATTTGGGCGTAAAAGGACTTCCTGCACAAAGTTTTTTCGGAATCCATTATGATTTGGAAATTGCCTTGAATATGAGAGTTGATTTGGTTGATTTTGACTATCAGAAAGATTTCTTCTCTCTATTAAAACGTCATGGAGAGTTACAGAAGATTGGATAATTCTTGCAAAGAAAAAATTCTCCTTGAAATAGAGAAAATTGATAACCTTATTGAAAAATCTTCAGTTCTTATTAGTAAATGTAATATTTTAGAACCTGATTTTATAGAAGTGAATGCGATTGGTTCAGTACTTCATTCTTTTTATAATGGATTAGAAAGTATCTTTAAACTGATTTATAAAAGTTATAATGAAAAGTCACTTTCGTCTAGAATGTGGCATAGTGAATTTCTAACAGAAATGTTTAAAATCAGAAAAAACGGAACAACAGTTTTAAGTCAAGAACTTTTAAATGATTTAAAAGAATATCTTGGTTTCCGTCATGTCTTTCGTCATTCTTATGGTTACGAAATGGATTGGAATAGGCTTGCTCCATTGTTTAAGAAAATGCCTATTGTATGGAACAATGTAAAAAAGTGCATTTTAAATTTTACAAATCATGAAAGTAATGCAGAGTAGTAAGAAGCAAAAATCAAAAAATTCCCTTTCCTCCTGCTGCGTTTATTTTGGCGAAGATAAAAGTGATGCCGAAAGCCTTTTTGAAAAATTTGTCGGACTAAAGTGTACTGACGGAAAACTGAAAATCTATTTCCCTGTGGGCTACAGAAAGCCCGATGAAAAAAATAATTCTCCTGCCGAAATAGAAAAAGAAGTCCGTAGAAACATTTTGAACCTTATTCAAATTCTGCGGAGATTCGGAGAAAAGGAAGATAATCTTTCTGTCTTGCCGCTGCCTGTAAAAAATCAAAAGGTGGATTTTCCGATTCATGCGTATCTTTTTATAATCCGCGATTTTTTGTCGAACGGTTATTATGTCCAGAAAGAAACGCTGTATTCAAAAAGTCCGGGCGGAAAAGTGAGCTGGAACCGCACAATAAAAAGTGTCAAGCCGCAGTTTTTGGATTTTCAGCCGTTTTATTTTGATTTTATAACTCAAAAGATAAATTACAGCCAGACCGAGCTGATTTCCCAAATACACAGATTTTGTGTCCACGAATGTTTTTCAAAGCTCGGATTTCTGTTTCCCGGTTTTATGCCCGAAAAACCGGAGCTCAAGCTAAACAAAAATCTTTTTGTTGCTACGATAAAAAAGGCGGTGGCTCAGACTTTTAACGAGAACAATCTGCTTCTTTTTAAGAGTATGCTTGATGTGCTGAATTTCCTTGATGAAAACTCTGAAAATAAGGAATTTATTTACGGAACACAAAATTTTCATATCATCTGGGAAAAAATGATTGACTGCATTTTCGGAGAATCAAAAAAGGAAAATTTTTATCCGAAAGTTTATTGGAAGCTTAAAAACGGAAATGGCAGCGAAGAGCGTTATTATTTTAAGACGGATGAAAAACGCAACACACTTCGTCCTGATACAATTATGATTACAAGCCGAGGAAAAAAAGGGCAGAAAATTTTTGTACTTGACTCAAAATACTACCGCTACGGAGCGACTGGCATAAAAAATTATCTTCCGGACAGCGCGAGCATTGTAAAGCAGTTCGCCTATGCTGAATATATAGAAAAAAACGCTTCAATTCCAAGCGATGTAAAAAACAACCGGGCTGAAAATTCGATTTTCAATGCCTTTATTATGCCAGCCTGCACAGAGCAAATCAAAAACATCGGCTATGCGAGCGCAGATTACATTTTGACGGAAAAAGATTCTTCCGATGTTTCCTGTGTTCCAGAAAAATCCTGGCATAAAATCCACGGAATCCTTCTTGACACTAAAACGATAATGGAACACGCCGCGAAAAAAGACAACGAGCTGATTGAGCAGCTTGCGGCGGCGATTGAAGAAAATCGCTGAGATATTATCCTTCAGAGCCCTCTTTATGTCTACGACTTCCTGAAAAACGAAGTTCTTGCCGGAAGAATATCGTAATTTTCCATATCTTTTGACTTTTCGTAAGGCTTTTTAGGTTTATTTTAGATTTTTCATATAGCATTGGTAATATCTTATTGTTACATAAAGGAGTTTTTTTATGAAGATAAAGAAGATTATCGCAACAGTAGCTGCGGTTTTTGCTCTTGGAACATCGGCTTTTGCGTTTGAGTGGTCAGAATGTTGGCAGAACTATGGTGGCGGAATCGAAAAGGGAGATATGATTCTTTCTGTCGGCCTTGGAGTGAACTACGGTGCTTTCACTTATTTGGGGGATGATGGCGGCTATTTTATTCCTAACATTCTTGCAGATTTTGAAATCGCACAGCCGATTTGGCTTCTTCCGTTTACGTTCGGAGGCTATTTAGGAGTTGACGGATATGGATGTAAAACAGGCAGTGACTATAACTCTTGGACAAGAACCAGTTTTGGTGGTCTTGCAAAATACCATGTTCAGCTTCCTGTAGAAAAGCTTGATGTCTACCTTGGTCTTAAGATGGGTCTTTCAATTTGGAACAACAAATGGAATTATGACCATTCTGATGGGACAAATAATTCTGGTTCTGATTATAGTTGGTATTTTGACGGCAACTATGTTCTCGGCGCATCTTACTACTTCACTAATTTGATTGGTGTGAATGCAGAGCTCGGCTATCCATACACAAGGGTCGCTGTGGCGGTTAAGTTCTAGTTCTTTAACAATACAATCCGTACGTACATCGCGAAGTTTTCTTTGTCGTACGGATTTCAGAATGAAAATCCGCCGTGTGGCGGAAAACTTTTGCTTTATAAAAAAAGATGCAGATTTCCCTTGATTTCTGCATCTTTTTTATTTCTTTTACGGTCTTAATCCCATTCCGCCTTCAAGGGTGATTGTCTCGCCGCTCATGTATTTAAAGTCAGGGGAGGCAAGCTGTACGCAAACCCGGCCGATTTCTTTTTCTACATCGCCAAAATGTCCCATTGGCGGAGTTTTTACGTTTGCTTTGAATGCGTCCGGATATGCTTTCTGGAATTTTTCGAGCTGGGCTGTCCAGGCAAGAGGGCAGATTATGTTCACGTTGATTCCGTCCGGCGCCCATTCTGTTGCGGCGACGCGTGAAAGTCCGCGGATTCCTTCTTTTGCGGCGGCGTATGCGCACTGTCCGTAGTTTCCGAATAATCCGGCTCCAGAAGCAAAATTGATTACTGTTCCTTTTGTTTCTTTTAAATATGGATAGCAGGCTTTCATATAGTAAAATGCCGCGTACAGTCCTGAATAAAGAGCCAGATTGAACTGGTCTGTTGTGTGTTCTGCAAGCGGAACTCCGGAAGCCGAGGCCTGGGCATTGTTTACAAGCACGTCAATTCTGCCGAATGTTTCTGCGGCCTGCTTTACAACGTCGTTTACAACCGCTTCGTTGTCCGCTCCCGCGTTTACGTCCGCCTGCACGGCAAGAACCTTTATTCCGTATTTTGATTCAAGGTCGGCTTTTGCGTCGTTTAATTTTTGAAGGTTGCGTCCTGTAATCACAAGGTTTGCGCCTTCTTTTGCGTATGCTGTGGCAATTCCGTATCCGATTGAACCGCAGCTTCCGTCGCTCAAAACCGCCTTTCCGCCGCCTGTTATAATTGCAACTTTATCTTTTAAAAATCCCATGGTTTCTCCCCATAAAAAGTCAATATTAAAACTTCAGTTTTACTATTGGCGGTTTTTATCTTATCTCCTGATATGTTTTGCTTTTTTATCAGATAAAACTATCCAAGACTATTTTTCTGAAAGAATTTTTTCTGCCGCCTGTTCAACCGTCAAATTTTCAAACTGCTCGCGTGTGGCAAGTTTTTTTAAGGTCAAAACATTTTTTTCGGCTTCGTTTGTTCCGATTAAAATTCCCCATGGAACTGTCTTTGCATCTGTTACTGCATATTGCTGCGCCATTTTTTTTGCTTCCGGAAAAACTTCTACGTTGATTCCTTTTTGGCGCAATTTTTCTGCAACTCCCTGATAGTGAACCGCAAGCGATTTATCCATGCAGTAGATTTCTACATCGAGATAGCTTCCTTTTTTGCCTGTTTTTCCAAGCTGCTCAAGACCTGCAAGAAGACGGTCTAGCCCGATCGAAGCTCCTACGCCCGGAATTTTTGTTTTTGTGTAAAGGCCTGCAAGGTTGTCGTAGCGTCCTCCAGAACATACCGAGCCGATTGACGGAAGTTCGTTTAAGAAAGTTTCGTAAACAACGCCGGTATAATAATCAAGTCCGCGTGTAATCGAAGGATCCAGAACGTAAGTTGCTTCAATTCCTGCCGCCTTCATCATATTGTAAATATCGCGCATTCTCTGGCTGTCGCTGTCTTCTCCGCCTGCCATCTGCTCAATCATGTTCAAAGTTGAGTCAAAGTCGGTGGAGCCGGAAATATATGTCAAAATCTGGTCTGCTTTTTCTTCGGACTGTGTATATTCAACAAGTTCTTTTTTTACTTCTTCTTTTCCGACTTTTGCAAGCTTGTCAACTGAACGCAAAATGTCTTCTGATTTTTCTGCAACGCCGAGTTTTGCAAGAAAACGGTTAAAAATTCCGCGGTGATTTACGTGAATCGTAATGTCTTTTACTCCGATTTCCGCAAGAGCTGCACGCATAATGCTCAAAATTTCAAAATCAGCCGCAGCCGAATCCGAGCCTACTGTGTCAATGTCGCACTGTATAAATTCACGGTAACGTCCAGCTTGTGGTTTTTCACCACGCCAGACCTTTGAAAGATGATATCTTTTAAAAGGAAAATAAAGCTCGCTCTCGTGTTCTGCTGTAAAACGCGCAAAAGGAACAGTCAGGTCAAAACGCAGGGCAACATCACGTTTTCCGTTGTCCAAAAATCTAAAAACCTGTTTTTCTGTTTCGCCGTTGGATTTTCTCAAAAGAATTTCAGAATATTCGAGAACTGGAGTGTCGATAGGAACAAAACCGTATGAGCGGTAAACCTTTGTAATTTTTTCCATAAGTCCGGAACGTTCAATTTCGTTTTCCGGTAAAATGTCGCGGAAGCCTTTAAGCACGCGCGGTTGAATTAAACTAGCCATAATTCAATATGATACAAAAAAAAAGCACTTTATACAAACAAAAAAAATTGGAGCGCATTTCCTGCCTGCGACCGTCCCTGCACAGTTACGCTGCCGCTTCATCCGCTTTGCGGACGCTTGCGCGCTGTTCCGGCACGGGCTAGAATTTCTCCCTTCATGAACAGTTTTTTGTCCGCACCTTTTTGTCGTTTCGTTTTCTTTTTTTTTGAAAGCCCTTATTCAGCAAAATCTTCAAAATTAACGCCAGAGCCGGCTTTTACTTCGTGTTTGAGCGTTTTTCCGGTGATTTCTTCAAGAAACTTCGGGCTTATTCCAGGCGTTAGAACCTTTTCTGTCCGCAAAACCGCGACATCTCCGTTTTTTATTTTTTCTCCAGCTTTCATGTCGTTTATAAAATGCAGGCTCCGGTTTGTGCGTCCGTAGTTTTGTTTTTCGGAAGGCGCAAGTTCCTTTTTTCCGCTTCCCAAAATTTTTTCGACGCGCTCTTTTCCGTAAGTTTCGCCCATCTGCCTGATTATTTCCATTTCGCCTTTTTCTGTTCCATAATGCCTCAGAACCGCATCGCTTTGGTGGACTGTGTGGCACATAAATCCGAATTGTTCCGCTGTAAGCGCCACAGGATCGTCAAGTCCGTCGGTTTCTTTGCTTAAGGTTATGTGCTTTTCAATCATTTTTGCGCCCTGGCTTACCGCAAGGCAGGGAACCAGAACAGGATCGAGGGAATGGTCGCTGACTCCGCAGCCGATTCCAAATTTTTTGCTGAGAGTTTTTATTACGCGCAGGTTGTATTCATCTTCGGGAGCCGGATAAAAAGTTATGCAGTGCAAAAGTGTAATTTGCTCTGTTCCCAAAATGTCAATCGCGTTTTGAATGTCTTTTAGTTCGGAAACTCCGCTTGAAATTATTACAGGAACTGATTTTTTGCCGTTTTTTTTCTGTTCGCAGCGGTATTCTGCAAGCGCTTTTAAAAGCGGAAAATGGTTTAGTTCCGGGCTTGCAATTTTTACATAGTCCGGCTCAATTTTTAAAAGTTCTTCAAGAGATTTTAGTCCAAAAGGTGAGCAGATAAATTTTACATTTTTTGAACGGGCGTAATCACTGCATTTTTTGAAAAATTCGCTTTTTACTTCGAGAGCCTTAAAACGGTCGTAAAGCCGCACTTTTCCGCCGGGAAGCTATACAAAACCTGTGTTTGGATGCAAAATTTCGTCAGCATAAACCCATTGAAATTTTACGGCGTCCGCTCCGGCTTCAATCGCCGCGTCCATAAGTTCTACGGCTTTTTCAAAATTTCCGCCGTGTGCCGTTCCGATTTCTGCAATTATAAAAGTAGAATTTTTCATAAAAGTCCTGATTTTTATTCTTTTTATTTAATTGTAACATTTTAAACTGTTGTGGTAAAATGAAAGAATGTTAAATAAACTTATAAAACTTTTAAAGGCTTTTAACGGCAATGTAAATCCTGGCGAAATCGCCCATGCCTTTGCCTGCGGCGCAATTCTTGGTCTTATGCCAAAGAATAATCTTTTATGGTATTTAGTTCTGGTTTTTATTCTTTTTGTAAGGATAAATAAACCTTCTTATCTTTTAATGATTTTGCTCGGTTCTGCTGTTTCGCCTGCTTTTGACGGCCTTTTTGACAGTATCGGCTACTGGTTTTTGACTCTTCCTTCGCTTGCTCCTTTTTTTGCGCGTCTTATCGAAATTCCTTTTGTCGCGTTTACAAGTCGTAATGGGAAGTTTTTTGTGCGGAATTCTTCTATATATTCCTCTTTATGCATTTGCAAGACTTCTTGTTTTTGTATGGAGAAAATACGCGGCTGACTTTATCCGCAACTCAAAAATATTCAAAGTTATAAATAAACTTCCTTTGATTTCTAAAATTGCTTCAATGGCGGGAGAGCGGTAATGGCTGAAAAAACTAAAAAAATAAAAAAAACAAAGACTCCAAAAATCGAAAAAAAATATCCGCGCTCAAAACTTCCTTCGATTTTTAAAAAAGCATATTCTTCTAAAAAGTTTGAAGGCAAAATAGAAAAAAAACTCTATGTTCCTGCCGACAAAACTTATATTTCTTCACTTTTT
>OLGV01000120.1_pt1 | contig 33533 bp, 35 predicted proteins | sample 1605761 | NCBI WGS metagenome assembly OLGV01 (sample SAMN03283245) | human gut metagenome | biome: human-associated habitat; material: feces | host: Homo sapiens | place: Peru | collected 2012
AAGACCTTGCGGAGAAATGCGGTATGCTGAAGGAGGTGGTCGTGACGTCGTTGCCGGACAGAATGCAAATCTGGGCGAAGGAGAAGATGGACGAGAGCAACGCGCAGATGAGCGACGCGGAGTTCTCGCAGCTGCTTGAGGATAGGCTGGGAAATATTGATTTTGAATAAAAATTTTTGTGGAATGTATCATAATCCTGTGTTGTTGAACGAGTGTATCGATGGCTTGAACATCAATCCGGACGGCATCTATGTCGATGTCACGTTTGGTGGCGGAGGTCATTCGCGCGCCATTCTGGAGCGCCTCAAGGGCGGGCACTTGTATTCTTTCGACCAGGACGCCGACGCCGCCAAGAACGCTTTCGTGGACGAGAGATTCACGTTTGTTCCGCAGAACTTCCGTTATATGAAGAACTTCGTGCGTCTTTACGCAAATGCGAAAGTTGACGGAATATTGGCGGATTTGGGAGTGTCGTCGTATCAGTTTGACACGCCCGGGAAAGGCTTCTCCACTCGTTTCGAGGGTCGTCTTGACATGCGTATGAACCAGAATGACCCCGTCGATGCGGCGAGCATAGTGAACGACTATGAAGTCGATGCCATGGCGAGTGTCTTTTCGCGCTATGGAGAGCTCAAAAACGCCAGGACTGTCGCCAAGGACATTGAGACGGCTCGCAATATAAAACCGCTTGAGACAACGACTGATTTGAGAAACGCCGTGGCTCCGCATCTGCCGAAAGGTCAGGAAAACAAGACGTTGGCGCAGATATTTCAAGCCTTGAGGATAGAGGTGAACAACGAGATGGAGGCGCTCGAGGCGTTTCTGTCGCAATGTGCCGACGTATTGAAGCCTGGCGGACGTTTGGTGGTGATGTCGTATCATTCGCTGGAAGACCGTATTGTGAAAAATTTCATGCGTAGCGGCAAAGCCGACGGCGAAGTGGAACAGGATTTCTTTGGAAACCGTAACACACCTTATAAACTAATAACGCACAAGCCGATAGTGCCCGGCGAGGAGGAAATTGCGAGAAACAGCAGGGCAAGAAGCGCGAAATTGAGGATAGCGGAATTAAAGTAGGACCGTCGTTTCATCGGACGGCAAGGAGTGTGAGGCTCTTTGTGGCTGACAGCCAAGGAAAAAACCGCGGAAATATTCCAATAATGACAAAAAATAAAATATGAAAAAAGGATCCTTTTTTAACAATTATTTGGGAGGAGATGTCTTCTCGAAGAAAACGGTGATAAAGCAGATGCCCTTTGTTTTGTATGTTGTTTTTTTGCTGATGCTTTATATAACAAACACTTACATTGCCGAGGATATTAACCGCGAGGTGTTGACGAAGACAAAACTTCTTGAGTACCGTCATGTGGAATATGTTTACAACAAATCTGAAATAACAAGGTTGACGAAGCAGTCGGAACTTGCCAGGATATTGAAAAACAAAGGTATCAAAGAGTCGGTGGAGCCTTTGAAAAAACTGAAGGTAAAACAATGAATAACGTGGTGTTATGAGCAAGATTAATTTTAGTGATGTTTGGCGTGTTGTCTTAATCTATGTGCTAATGCTCGTAGTAGCTGTTGCTATTATTGCCAAAATCATTGTTATTCAAACTGTTGACCGCGAGGAGCTGCTTGAGAGCGCCCGCAAGTCTGACATAAGAATTGTCTCGGTGCCGGCTGTAAGAGGCAATATTTTTTCTAAAAACGGGACGCTTTTGGCCACTACTATACCTGTTTTCAACATATATTTCGACCCGGTGGCTGTGCCGCAAGACAGATTCGACAATGAGGTGGGAGCTCTCTCCGACAGCTTGTCGAGGATGCTCAAGGCACATACTAAATCGCAGTATGTGAATATGTTCACCAAGGCTCGCAACAATAACAAACGTTATGTGAAAATAGCAAGTAGGCTCAAGATAGATGAATATGAGAGACTTAAAGCGTTTCCTGTTTTCAGGGAGAAGTCCGGAACCGGCTTGATTGCCGAAAAACAGCTTGTAAGAGAGCGTCCATACGGTGATATTGCAAAGCGTGTGATAGGCTATGTGAATTACAACGACACCTTGAATCCTGTGAAAGTGGGTCTTGAGGGCGCGTACGACACCTGTCTCCGCGGCAAAGACGGTCGTCAGATGCGCCGTCGTGTGAATGAAGGGCGTTTCATCAATGTGCCTGCTTCAATAAACATCTCGCCGAGCAACGGCAAAGATATATATACCTCCATCGACGCCAAGATTCAAGATGTGGCAGAGGAGGCTTTGCGCCGCTGCCTCGTGGAGAACAACGCGCAACAGGGCTGCGTCATCATGATGGACGTCAAGTCGGGATTTGTCGAAGTGATGGCCTCGTTGAGATATAATGAGAAAAAGAGAAAATACGAGGAGTCGTATAACTTCGCCATAGCAGAGAACGTGGAGCCGGGCTCGACATTCAAAGCCGTCACCATGACAGCGCTGCTTGAAAACGACCCTAACTTCAATGTCAACAGGGTGCTGCCCCTTGGCACCACCGGCAGAATGAGGTTCCACAACCGTGTCATGACAGACTCGCATGTGGTGGGAGACGGCGCGCCTACCGTCAAACAGTGTTTCTGGGAATCATCGAATATCGCATTTGCATATCTCACGACAGAAGCCTTTGAAAAAAATCCCCAGAAGTTTATCGACTATATCTATAAGACTAAAATCAACGAGCCTTTGAATCTTGACATCAAGGGAGAGGGTAGACCGTATATCAAGGGCACCGACAGCAAGACCTGGTCGAAGGTGTCGCTGCCTTGGATGTCGATAGGCTATGAACTTACGGTCACTCCGATAACGTTGCTGACATATTACAACGCCATTGCCAACGACGGCAAGATGGTGAAGCCACAGTTTGTGAGGGAGATACGTCATGGCAACGAGGTGGTGAGAACCTTCGATACCATCGTAATCAACGAGAGGATTGCTTCCGACAGGACCGTTAAAACGTTGCAGGGCTTGCTTCGCGGTGTCGTGGAGAACGGCTCGGCGAAGTTGCTGAAAAGCTGCGCGTTTCCGGTGGCTGGCAAGACGGGCACCGCACAGATAGCGCAAAACGGCAACTATAACAAGAAAAACTACACCGCGTCGTTCGTGGGATATTTCCCCGCCGACGACCCGAAATACACCTGTATAGTCGTCATCAGCAACCCTATGGCTGGAAAATATTACGGCGCGGCGGTGTCGGCTCCGGTCTTCAAGGAGATAGCGGAGAAAGTGTATGCCACGAAGCTGGGCATCGCCGAAGAGACGGCAGACTATCCGGCCAACTGCGACAAATACACCAGGGCGACGATGGCATATTATGAAGATGTCAACGATTATTGCACCATGGCGGGCGTGAGAATGGTCGATGCCGAGTTGAGCTCCGAATGGGTGAAGGTGAGTCCGTCGGTGAACGGCGGCGTGGCCATTAAGAGCGTTGACCTCGACTATGAGCTGGTGCCGGATTTCAAAGGCATGAATGTCATGGACGCCGTGTTCCTCGTCGAGTCGATGGGCTGGAAGGTGGCATTTACCGGCAAAGGTCTCGTGGAGAGCCAGAGTGTCAAGGCGGGGACGCGTCTCGACAAAGGAAAGACAATTGTTTTGAAATTAATTTGACATGAATAGCGAGGATATTTTGAAAGGCGCAAAGGATTTGCGGTTCGATTCAAGGCAGTGCACTGAAGGAAGCGTGTTCTTCGCGGTGCGCGGCACCCAAGTTGACGGTCACGATTATATTGCGAAGGCCATAGAGAACGGTGCCAGGACCATAGTGTGCGAGCAGCTGCCCGAACAGCGTGCCGCCGCTGTGAAATATGTGGTGGTGGAGAACAGCGCCAGGGCTTTGGGAGTGGCAGCGTCCGACTATTACGGCAACCCGTCGGAGAAACTGCATCTTGTGGGTGTCACGGGTACTAACGGAAAGACTACCGTCGCGACATTGCTGTACCGTCTCTTCACCGACGCGGGATATATGTGCGGACTCTTTTCAACGATAGAGAACATCATAGGAAAGAGGTCGCTGCCGTCAACACATACCACCGGAGACCAGATAGAACTTAACTCGTTGCTGGCGCAGATGGTGGAGGCAGGCTGCGAATACGCCTTCATGGAGGTCAGCTCGCACTCTGTCAACCAGGATAGAATAGCAGGCTTGCATTTTGACGGAGGCATATTTACAAATCTGACACAAGACCACCTCGATTATCATAAGACCTTTGCAAACTATCGCGACGCGAAAAAGAAATTCTTCGACAATCTGCCGGCCACGGCTTTCGCACTGACGAATCTCGACGACAAGAACGGCACGGTGATGCTCCAGAACACCAAGGCTGTGAAGAAGACTTATTCGCTCAAGCATGACGCTGATTTCAAAGGAATAGTGATGGAAAGCCACTTCGACGGCATGGAGATGAAAGTCAACAGCAAGGCTGTCTCCACCTATCTTGTGGGACGCTTCAACGCATATAACCTGCTGGCTGTTTTCGGAGCAGCCGTTTTGCTGGGCATGCCGGAGGAGGAGGCGTTGCGGGAGGTCAGCAAACTGCATGGCGCATCGGGGCGTTTTCAGATGGTGAGGTCTAAAGACGGTGTCGTCGGCATCGTCGATTACGCCCACACCCCCGACGCTCTCGATAACGTGCTCTCGACCATCAACGAGATAAGGACGCATAACGAGACGCTCATAACGGTGGCAGGCGCCGGCGGCAACCGCGACACCGACAAACGTCCTAAAATGGCGGCGACGGCAGTGAAACTGTCGGACAGACTCATCATCACCAGCGACAACCCGCGCTTTGAAGAGCCGGAAGACATCATAAGTCAGATGAAAGCCGGCGTTCCAGGCGAATATTATAATAAGGTGCTGTGCATCACCGACCGTCGCGAGGCTATCAGGACGGCAGTGGCGTTGGCAAAGAAAGACGACATCATCTTGGTGGCAGGCAAAGGCCATGAGACATATCAAGACGTGAAAGGTGTCAAACATCATTTCGACGACAGAGAAGAACTCGAAAAAGCGTTTAATGAAAAATAGGAGATTGAAAAATGTTATACTATCTTGCCAATTATCTTCGTGAGACATTTGACCTGCCGGGCTTTGGCGTGCTCGAATACGTCACCGTGCGCTCCATCATCGCCATTATCTTCTCATTGGTGATTTCAGTGTGGTTTGGTAACTTCTTTATCGATTTCATGAAGAAACGCAATATATCGGAAGTGCAACGCGACGCTAAAATCGACCCGTTCAACGTGAGTAAAAAAGGCGTCCCGACAATGGGTGGCATCATCATAATAGTTTCTATTCTGACACCATGTCTTCTTTTCGGCAAGCTGCATAACATCTATTTAATCCTTATGCTCGTGACGACACTGATTCTTGGCGGGATTGGCTTCGCTGACGATTATATCAAGACCTTCAAGAAGAAAAAAGACGGTCTTAAAGGATGGTATAAGATTTTTGGACAGGTGATATTAGGACTTATCGTCGGCTTGACGCTGCGTTTTAGTCCTCAAGTCATTATGAATGAAAATGTTGAGACGAGAATTGAGAACAACAAGGAAATAGTGGTGAAAAGTCCTGACGTGAAATCGACGAGGACGACAATTCCGTTCCTTAAGAATCATAACTTGAACTACGCCGACATGTTCAATTTCATGGGCGAGCCTTACAAATACTGGGCCGGCTGGGTGTTTTTTGTTATGCTTACGGTCTTTGTCGTCGCCGCGGTGAGCAACGGCTCCAACCTCAACGACGGCATGGACGGCATGGCGGCGGGCAACTCGGCTATCATCGGTCTCGGCATCGGCATTCTCGCCTATCTTTCGAGTAACGCGGTGCTGTCGGGATACCTGGACATCATGTATATCCCCGGCAGTGAAGAAGTCGCGGTGTTCCTTGCCGCTTTTGTGGGCGCATTGATAGGCTTCCTGTGGTTTAACTCCTTCCCGGCGCAGGTGTTCATGGGCGACACGGGCAGCCTCACCATAGGCGGAATCATCGCAGTGTCGGCAATCATCATTCATAAAGAACTGCTGCTGCCTATCATGTGCGGTATCTTCCTGATAGAAAGCTTCTCGGTAATCATTCAAAGAGCGTATTTCAAGGCCGGCAAGAAAAAAGGTGTTCATCGGCGCGTGTGGAAACGCACCCCTATACATGACCATTTCAGAACATCGATGGAACAAGTGCTCGACGTGGACCCCGGCTCGACAGTGATGTATAAAGGCCCGAAAAACTTGTATCATGAAGTGAAAATAACAATAAGATTTTGGATTGTCACCATCATATTGGTGGCATTCGCAATACTGACATTGAAGATTAGATAAAAGATTTTTAACATATAAAAAAAATTATTATGACACTTGAACAGTTGGCAAAACAAGGTAAAAGAAAAGAGATTTTCACAGTCGCGATAAACCACAACATCTGCAACGCCAGAAAAGTATCTTTGAGAAACAGCTTCGTGGATTGTGAGCATATCAAACATAGAAACGAGTTCGTGGCGATGCGCAACGGTGTGCGATACATCAACGACAGCGCTGCAAAAAGCGTTTCGGCGACATGGTTCTCCCTTGATAATGTCAACGAGCCGACAGTGTGGATAGCCTTGGCTGGAAACGAGGATTACGAGGAGATGATTCCCGTTGTGCGACAGCATGTTAAGTCGATTATATGCGTGGGCGACAACATCGAGCCAATGCGTTCGGCACTCGGCTGTCTCGTCCGCGACGGCGTCGTGGCGGCTGAAAATGTTGAGGAAGCCGTGAAGATGGCTGAAAAAAAAGCCGTCTCCGGAAATAATATTCTGTTCTCTCCGGGCAGCGAAGTGAATGGAATGGATATTGCAAAAATGGAAAAAGTTTTTATCAGAATGGCAAAGGGATAAACTATGATGGATAAAAAGACGGCTGTGGAAAAAACGAGGAACCTTTTTCAAGGCGACAAGGTGATATGGGTGGTGGTGGCGATACTCACATTTATCTCCCTGCTCACCGTGTATAGCGCCTCGGAATCGATGGCAAACAGAGACTATAACGGCAACAACGCTTTTGTGTTGCTCCGTCATGCACTCATGCTCCTTCTCGGCCTGGTGTGTATGTTCGTCGCGTCGCATATCAATTACAAAAGATATTCGAGGCTGCTGCTTATGCTCTTTTGGATTTCCATTCCATTGTTGATTTACACCCTGTTCTTTGGCAAGAACCTCAACCATGCGCAGCGAGGCATCGACATCGCAGGCATAACTTTCCAGACCAGCGACCTCGCCAAGGTTGCCCTCATAGGCTTCCTCGCCAGAATCCTGACTTTGCGCCGCAATCAGTTGGACGACTTCAAGGAGCTTGGCATCAGGGTGATGTTGCCGGTTTTGGTTGTTGTGGGACTTATCTTCCCCGAGAACTTCTCTACGGCGGCAATGCTTTTCATGACATGTATCGTGATGATGTTTTTAAGTAAAGTGAAGATGAAATATATCTTCGGGTTCATCGGGATTATCGTGCTGGCAGGCAGCATCTTCATGCTTGTGTCATTCGCTTTCGCGAAAGATAACCGTAGCGCCACCTGGGTCAATCGTATTGAGCGGTTTTTCAGCAGCAGCGAGGAGGAGACCGACGACATGGCTAATTTCCAGGTGATGCACTCCAAGATAGCGGTGGCGGGAGGTGGTCTTATTGGCAAGTCGCCTGGCAAGAGCACGCAGCGCAACGTGCTGCCGCATCCTTATTCAGACTTCATCTATGCCATCGTTTTAGAGGAATACGGACTGATAGGAGGGGTCTTCGTCTTGGCGTTGTATCTGATTTTGCTGTATAGAACCACGCGCATCATGTTGCGGGCCCCGCAGTCGTTCGGAGGGCTCCTCGCCATGGGACTCGCCTTCAGCATCGTGATGCAGGCCATGGTCAACATGGGGGTCGCTGTGGGACTGTTCCCGGTGACAGGGCAGCCGCTTCCTTTCGTCAGCATGGGAGGCACATCCTTGCTCTTTACTGGACTTTCCATAGGAATAATTATTAGTGTGACAAAGGAAATTGATAAAGTTAATAACGATGAAAGAGACGCTGAAATCGAAGTCGCCAAGGCTGATAGTTAGCGGTGGAGGCACAGGAGGACATGTCTTTCCGGCCATTGCCATTGCCGACGCATTCAAACGTCGTCATCCAGACGCCGAGATTTTGTTCGTGGGAGCAAAAGGCAAAATGGAGATGGAACGAGTGCCGCAGGCAGGATACCCTATTGAAGGACTGTGGATTAGCGGGTTTAAACGCGAACTGTCGTTAGATAACTTGAGTTTCCCGTTTAAGTTGATAAGCAGCTTGTGCAAGGCGAGGGGAATACTTAAGAGATTCAAGCCTGATGTGGTGGTCGGTGTCGGTGGTTTCGCAAGCGGGCCTACGATGCGTAAGGCTACTTCGCTCGGAATCCCCGTCGTTATTCAAGAACAAAACTCCTTCCCGGGGGTGACAAACAAAATCGTGGCCCCTAAAGCGGCGAAAATATGCGTCGCATACGAGAATATGGAGAGATGGTTCCCGGCGGAGAAAATCGTCATGACAGGTAACCCGTTGAGAAACAACGTGGTGTCGGTGGAAGGAAAACATGACGAAGGCGCAAGGTTCTTTGGTCTCGACCCTCAAAAACCAATAATATTGCTCGTGGGTGGCAGCCAAGGCGCACTGGGTGTCAACAAAGGGGTCTCTGCAAAACTCGCTATGTTTAAAGATGTTGATTATCAATTGATTTGGCAGACAGGAAAGCATTATGTGGAGCAGGCAAAGAAAGAGATAGCAGACCTTGGTCTTGAGGATAAGGTAAAACCAATAGTGTTTATTGACAAGATGGACCTTGCCTACGCTTGTGCCACTGTGGTGGTGTCACGCGCCGGCGCCATGTCGATATCCGAACTTTCATTGGTGGCAAAAGCCGTGGTCTTCGTCCCGCTCCCGACAGCGGCGGAAGACCATCAGACCAAAAACGCTCAAAGCCTGGTGGATAAAAACGCCGCGATAATGGTTAAAAACGACGAGACACAAGAGAAACTTCTGCCAACAGTTTTTGATTTGTTGAAAGATAAAGAAAAAATTTGCGAAATGCAAAAAAATATTGCTAAATTTGCAAGACCTAACGCAGCTGAAGATATTGTGAATGAAATAGATAAGATATGTTGTATTTCTTAGGAATCGGAGGTATCGGAATGAGCGCCCTGGCTAAATATTTCAAGGCCAAAGGCTATGAAGTGGCGGGTTACGACCGTACCCGGTCGCCACTGACACTTCATCTCGAAAACGAAGGCATGGAAATTCATTATGTTGACGACCCGAACCTTGTCCCTGAAAATATTGAACTTGTGGTCGTAACCCCGGCAATACCTGATAACTCATTGGAACTCAATTATCTTCGTGAGAAAAACGTCAAGATAATAAAACGTTCCGAAGTCTTGGGAATGCTGTCGCGTAAGCATAAAACACTCGCGGTGTCGGGAACACACGGAAAGACAACCACAACGGCACTTGTGACACATATCCTCATGACAGCAAAAAAAAGACTGTCTGCTTTTATTGGAGGAATAGCGCGCAATATCGACAGTAATGTCGTGATAGGCGAGGATAAAGACGAATTTGTGGTGATGGAAGCCGACGAGTTTGACCGCTCGTTCTTGAGACTGTCGCCTTATATCAGCGTAGTGACTTCGATTGATGCCGACCATCTTGATATTTATGGTGATTATCATCACCTTGTCGAAGGCTTCAACGAGTTCGTGAGCAAGACCGATGACGACGGCCTCGTGATATATCATGAGAAACTGCCGATTGAGACTGAAAAGAAACATATCACTTACGGCCTTGAAAACGCTGATGTGATGGCCGAGAATATCCGAATAATCGAAGGAGAAACTTGTTTCTCTGTAAAAATCGATGAGAAAAAACTTGTGGAATCCCATGAGGATTTATGCGGCCTGCGCGCTCTGCGAGAAATAAAAATGTCTCTTTATGGCGACCACAACGTGCAAAACGCCTTGGCGGCAATAATAATGTGCTCCTGCCTCGGCGTGAATGAAGATGATATTAAAAAAGGTATGGCGACATTCAAGGGAGTGCAACGCCGTTTCGATATAAGAGTGAACGACGGGCGACATGTCTATATTGACGATTACGCGCACCATCCTGAAGAAATTAAAGCGGCATTGCTGTCAGCGCGTAAAGCCTTCCCCGACAAAGAGCTGACAGTGGTGTTCCAACCGCATCTGTACTCCAGAACACGTGATTTCATGGCTGGCTTCGCGGAAAGCCTTTCTCTTGCTGACAGAGTGATACTGCTTGATATATATCCGGCTCGCGAACAGCCTATGAAAGGTGTCACGTCAACGGCGCTTCTTGGGAAAATAACATCGAAAAACAAGATGTTGAGTTCAAAAGAAGATCTGCTTAAAACAATAAAAGACAATGATCCGGAGTTGGTCATGACAGTGGGGGCAGGTGACATCGACCGCTTCGTGCCACAGATAGAAATGATGTTTAAAAAATGAAAAAGTTCCTCAAAATATCGGTATGGGTGCTGACAATCGCTGCGATTGCCTGTCTGTGGTATTTTACTCACAAGGAACATGTCGCTCATCCGCTTAAAGGTGTCGAACTCAATCTTAATAGTGCCTATGAACATGGTTTTATCGATAAAGACGTTGAATATCAGAAGATTATGAGTATCTGTGATACTGTGCATAATACAGATATTACCATGATTCCGATGGATAGCGTGAGAAATTATCTCAATTCTATACCATGGGCTGTCTATACCGACGCCAATATCACTTTAGATGAAGTGATGGTGGTGAATATCGTCGAGTGTCAGCCGATTATGCGTGTTTACTTTAAAGACGGAAGCTCGGTGTATCTTGATGAAGACGGCAATGCCTATCCTCCGAAACATGGGTTTTCAGCGCATCTGCCGATAGCGAGCGGAAATATTACGAAAAAAGAGCTGCCGAAGATTTACGAGGTGATGAAAAGCGTTCTCGATAATTCATATTCAAGATGTTGCGTCAAGCAAGTGTATTATGACGGCAAAAACTATGAGCTTGTGATGAATAATGTCGATTTGACGGTGATATTGGGCGATGGCGAAAACGCCGACGTGAAATTGAGGAATATGCAGTGTTTTTTTGAGCAGATGCAAGGTTCTCCTGAATTGAGGAACTACAGCAAGATAAATTTCAATTTTGAAAATCAAGTTGTTTGTACGAGAAATAAAACTAAAAAATAATGAGTAATCCTGTGTATATCGTAGGTCTTGACATAGGCACTACAAAAATCGCCTGCTTCGTGGGCGAAAAAGTTGAGAATGGTAAAATTGTCATTCGTGGTTATGGAAAAACGGAATCGACGGGTGTTAAGCGCGGCATGGTTTTTAACATTGAAGACACTGTCAACGCTATCCGTAGAGCTGTTGATATGGCTTCCGAGCAGTCGAATGTTGACATTAAAACAGTGAACGTTGGCATTGCAGGCCATCACATCAGAAGTGTACAGCACCGCGGCGTGTTGATGCGAGACAATCCTAATGTGGAGATTAAAGAGGAGGAAATCGATAAGTTAAGACAAGACGTGTTCAAGCTCGGCATGACGCCGGGAGAGGAGATTATCGATGTCATTCCACAGGAATATATCGTCGATGACGAGATGGGCATACGTCATCCACAAGGCATGTTGGGAAGCAAGCTCGAGGCGAATTTCCATGTCATCATCGGACAGGTGGCGGCGGCGCGCAACATTGTGACATGCATCAAACAGGCCGGTCTTGAGATGGAGCACATGATACTTGAGCCCATCGCTTCGGCGGAGGCGGTGCTTGACGACGATGAGAAAGAGGCGGGAGTGGCGCTCGTCGATATAGGCGGCGGCACAACAGATATAGCCATCTTCTATGACAATATTATCTATCATACAGCCGTTATTCCTTTCGGTGGCAATGTCATCACAGAGGATATCCGCCAAGGCTGCTCGATTATCAAGAAACACGCTGAAGAGATAAAGGTGAAGTTCGGCTCGGCTGTGGCAAGTGAAAACCGCGACGACGAGGTGGTGTCAATACCGGGTATCAGAGGAAGAGAGCCCAAGGAAATATCGTTCAGGACCTTGGCCTCAATCATTCAGGCACGCCTCAGTGAGATTTTCGACATCGTGAATAACGAGATTCAGAAAGTCAACAGCGAACATAAACTCATCGCGGGTATCGTCCTCACAGGTGGCGGTGCCATGATGCAGCATATCCAGCAACTGGCTGCGTTTAAGACAGGTCTCGACGTGCGTATCGGCTATCCTAACGAATATCTCGCAAACGACACGGCGGAGGAACTCGCCAGCCCGATGTATTCAACAGGCGTAGGTCTCGTGATAGAAGGCATCGCCCGTTACGAGAACGCTCTCAAACACGGTCAGTCTGTGGAAAAAAACGGCGAGAAGAATGTGTTTGTGATGGAACAGGAAGGCCTTAAGGCGACAGATGACAACAACGCTGATGGCACTAACAAAGGCGGCGGACTGTTCGGCCGCTGGGGACAGCGTATCATCACGACATTCGCCGGCAAATTCCTTAGAGATGATGAAATAGAAAATGAGAATCTTGATAACTAAAACAATATACAATGACTGATTTGGTAAGATTTGACGTGCCGGAAGAAAAACCCAACATTATCAAGGTGATGGGTGTCGGCGGCGGCGGCAGCAATGCCGTTACGCACATGTTTTCGGATGGTATTACCGGTGTTGACTTCATTCTTTGCAACACCGACGACCAGGCTTTGCAGAAGAGCCCTGTCGAGAACAAACTGCATATAGGTGACCACGCTCTTGGTGCCGGCAACGTCCCCGCCGAGGGCCGCAAAGCAGCGGAGCAGACGGAAGACAAGATTCGCGAGATGCTTCAGCATGACACCAAGATGCTGTTTATCACAGCCGGTATGGGCGGCGGCACAGGCACAGGAGCCGCACCCGTGGTGGCGAAAATATCACGAGAACTCGGAATCCTCACAGTCGGCATCGTCACACTGCCGTTCAGCTTCGAGGGCAAACGCCGTCAACAACAAGCACAGGAGGGTATAGCCGAACTTCGTAAAAATGTCGACGCCCTGCTCGTCATCAGCAACGACAAACTGCGCGAGGAATACGGCAACATGAAACTCACCGAGGCATTCAAGATGGCGGACGATGTGTTGAAAATCGCAGCTAAAGGTATTGCCGAAATCATCACCGTTACTGGCTATGTCAATGTTGACTTCGAAGATGTCAACAACGTCATGCGCAATAGCGGCAAAGCTATCATGGGCTCGGGTTACGCCGTGGGCGAAGACAGAGCCATGCGCGCCGTGGAAGAGGCAGTGCACTCGCCTTTGCTCGACGACTCCGACATCACCGGAGCAAAAAATATCTTGGTCTATATCACCTCGGGAACCGAAGAGGTGAGACTCGACGAAGTGACGGAAATTAACGAATATGTGCAGGAAGCCACAGGTAAAGTCGCCGAGATTATCTGGGGTAACGGCGAGGATATGTCGCTCGAGAACGGACTGCGTGTCACCTTGATAGCAACAGGCTTCGGCGAAATCTTGGAAAAAATAGAAGAACCTAAAAAACATACCTTCGCAGATAATAAACTGAAGACAGAGATAGTCAGACCTCCGGTCAGAATTGACTTCGCCGAAGAGAAAGAGGAAAAATCGACGGAAGAAGAGATTAAAGTGATAATCAAACACGACGAAGACAAGACTCGGCAAATTGTTGAACCGAAACAAGGTGGCCAGGACACCACTCAACCAAAGAAACGTTATGAACTGTATGACGATGTCAAAGTTCATGAGAAAAAACATGACGAAGATTATGATGGTGACAGAGACAGCGGTATCATAGTGAAAAAAATCGACACCGGACAGACTCGCGACAACGGGACATCAGCACCATCGGTGAAGAGATTCGACAATCCTTTCGCTTCAGATGATGACGATATAGATATTCCGGGTTTTAAAAATATGTCTGACAATCAGGCCGCTACAGCGATGAAAGTGGAGACAAAACCTGTTAAGACCAAGCAGCCCGACCAGAGAGAGATGCTCCGTCGCCAGCGTTTCATGTCGTTCAACACTGATTTCAAAAGCCAGACAAATCTTGAAAACCTTGAGAATATCCCGGCATATACACGCATGGGTATAAACTTGGCGAATGACGACAAAGAGGTATCGCGTTATTCTGTTGACAAAAAGTCGGGCTTGCGTGAGGAAAACTCCTTCCTTCATGATAATGTGGATTGATTATGAAGAGATTGGCGATATTTGTATCGGGCGGCGGTACCAACTTGCAGAGGATAGCCGAGTATTTTGCTCCGAATCCGGATGTTGAGATAGCGTGCGTGGTGAGCAATAACAAAGACGCGTATGCTAATCGGCGTGCCGAAAATCTCGGCATTAAATTGATGGTGATTGACCGTCGGCGGTTTAACGACAAGGCGTTCTCGGAAGAGTTGAAAGCCTTGAATGTGGATTTGATAGTCCTGGCGGGCTTTTTGTGGCTTGTCCCCCAGCATCTTATCGACGCCTTCCCTAATAAAATCATCAATATCCACCCGGCTTTGCTGCCGAAATATGGAGGAAAAGGTTTTTACGGACACCATGTGCACGAGGCGGTGGTCGCCGCTCATGAGAAAGAATCGGGCATCACGATACATTACGTGAATGAATGCTACGACAGCGGAGATGTTATATTTCAAAAGAAAGTGGCTGTCGCTGAAACAGACACACCCGACGATGTGGCGGCTAAAATCCATGTGTTGGAACAAGAGAACTTTCCTGTGGTGATAGAAAACTTGTTGTATGAAAAATAAAATTTTACAGATTAAATGAAAAAGATTTTTTTAACGGTTTTGTTTCTCGTCGTCACATTGATTTCCAATGCTCAAATCGACAAGATTTTGGGCGAATGGCGAACAATAAACGACAAAACAGGGGAAACAGAGGCTGTTATCGAGTTCTATAAAGGCGACAACGGTTTGTATTACGGTAAAACAACACATGTTTATGAAAAAGGCAAGGAACTGTTCGAACCTCAATATATTGGCTTGATTCTTGTGAAGGATTTCAGATTGGAAGAAGGCAAGCTGGTCGGCGGCACGCTTTTTGAACCGCATGAAGATAAAACATATTATGGAAAGATATCTTATAATGCAAACAATAACACGTTGATAGTCAGAGGTTCTTTGGATAAAAGAGGCTGGCTCGGACGCACTCAAGTTTGGGTGAGATAATATTATGATAAACTATACAATTATGAACAGATATTTGCGTAAATTGGCTGCAATCATCAATGTAAGAGAACATGTTGATTATGAAACGGCCGACAGTTCTATACGAAGCAACATTGCGTTCAGGGGTCCTAACGTGATAATTTTGGCGTGTGCTATCGTCATAGCTTCCGTGGGTTTGAACGTCAACTCCATTCCAGTCATTATCGGCGCCATGTTGGTGTCACCTGTCATGGGACCTATCTTGGGTCTGGGGCTGGGTCTCGGTACTGAAGACAGTGAATTGTTGAAAAATTCACTTAAAAACTTCGCTATCATGGTGTCTATCAGTATTTTGGCATCATCGGTATTCTTCCTCCTCAGCCCTCTGACATTGGAGAACCCGTCGGAATTGTTGGCGCGCACTTATCCTACCATTTATGATGTGTTGATAGCGTTGTTTGGCGGTTTTGCCGGTATTCTTGAAACTTCACGCAAGGAAAAAGGCACCGTTATTTCAGGTGTGGCTATCGCCACGGCGCTCATGCCGCCATTATGCACCATAGGCTACGGCATCTCAAGGCTTAATATCGTTTTCGTGTGTGGCGCCTTGTATCTTTTCCTTATTAACGCAATTTTCATCGCACTCGCCACTTTCCTCGCTGTGAAATTCTTTAAATTCCCAATAATAAAAGAAGATAGCGAAAGACATAAAGGTCTGTCGAAGAGTTGGTATGCCATCATTCTTACGGTTATTATTCTGCCAAGTATCTGGACGGCTATCAACGTGGTCAAAGAGAATAACTTTAAGATTCATGCGGCTCGGCTTGTTCAGAAAAACAAAAATATGGGGAAGAGTTTTGTTTACGATCATAAAACGAATTATTCAAGAAAGCATTCTACGATAGAGTTGTTTGTGGCGGGAGAGGTGCTGTCTGATGAATCGAAAGAGATTCTGTTCAACGATGCGGAAAATTTCGGTATCACGCGAAATCAGATCGTTATCCATGAAGATGCCACGATAGTTAGAGAGAATATCTCGGAAACCAAGATAATGCAAAGTTTTTATGAACATACCAACAAGCAAATCAAGGTGTTGAACGATAGCATCGTCAAACTGAATGCCCATCTAAAAGCTTATAAAGAAAAGAAGCTCCCGATAGGCTTGATTGCGCAGGAGTTGTTTGCCCAACATCCCGATATAACCAATGTGAGTATCACCCGTGGCTTGGCTGTTGATGTGCAGACAGAGATGGAAACAGAGCAAATCGTGGTGTTTGTATCTGGTGTTGAGCCGATAAGCGATGCTCTTAAAGACCAGATTAAGCGTTGGTTGAGGGTGCGTCTTAATAATAATAATGTATTAGTAGTAGAGGCTAAATAAAATAAACGCGACGTAGCCGAGGGTGAGAACAGCCCCCTCGAAACGCGAGATTTTTCTGCTTTTCCCGGTGAAAACCGTTGTCAGCATGATGGCGTTGGAGGCAAACAATATCAGCAGCTGCTGATTCATCTTCGTATCGAACGGCAAAGGCGTAATCAACGCGCTCACACCGAGTACTATAAAGATATTCAAGATGTTGGATCCCAATACATTGCCGATGGCGATGGCTGAGTTCTTCTTTAATGCCGCCACTATCGAGGTGATGAGTTCGGGTAGGGAAGTGGCGGTGGCAACCACTGTCAGTCCCACGGTGCCTTCGCTCATGCCCCAGTCGATAGCCAAAAACTGGGCGTTTTTTGAAACCAGCTCACCTCCGATATACAATCCGATGATTCCGAAAACGAGTTGGAATATGGTCTTGCCCCAAGGCAAAGATTGTAGTGTCTCCAAGTCTTCTGAAGTATCTGATAAATCCGAGGTTTCTGAACTCTTTTTAAAAGTAAGCCAAAGATAACCGAATCCCATCATCAGCAGCACTATTCCTTCCACCCAGTTGATTGTTCCTGAGGTTCCTCTGAAGAAGTCGTTTGCCATAAGCGTTATTGCCAAAGTGGCGACGAAACCTGCGGGAATATCTCGTCTTATCGAAATTCTGCTCACCTCGATAGGGTAAATCATCGAACTTGTGCCTAAAATGAGCAAAATATTCATGGTGTTGCTTCCGATGATATTTCCGATTGCCACTCCGGGGCTTCCTTTGATACACGAAAAGATGTTCACAATCAGTTCGGGCAGCGACGTGCCGAACGCCACAATGGTCAATCCGATGATGAGCGGTGACAACTTGGCTTTCACGCCCACACTGATAGCCCCGTTTACAAGCCAATTGGCACCGAGTATAAGAGCGGCGAAGCCAAGAATTAGCAGAAATAATGGAAGTAGTGCGGTCATGGGAAGGTGGCTATAATACAGCGGCTATTTTACGAATAGAGTTTAATTTCATCGCAAATGTCGAGTTGCGACGCGCACATATCATGTCATAGTGAGTCTGCATCGCCAACAAAGGCTCTGCATCAAGGTCAAGAGCAGCACAAATTAATAATGCCATTTCAGTATTCAATGCTCTTTTGCCATTTAAAATCTCATTAAGTTGAGTGTATGACACTCCAATCTGCATCGCCAAAGCACGTTGCGAAATGCCACGATATTCAATCTCATCCTTAATCACTTCACCAGGATGTGTCGGGATGAATGGTTCTAATTTATTTGCTTCCATGGTGTTCATATTCTTATTTATAATGGTTGCTTAAGTCTGTTATATTTACAATTGTTGCGATTGTTTCATCACCTACTGTGAGTTCTTGAAATTCAACCCTGTATTGATCATTTACTCTTACTGATGACAAACCGTCTTTGTCGCCAACCAGTTTTTCATATCTCAAAGAATTATATTTTGCCAATGATAATACATTCGGTGAATCAATCATCAAATTGACAATTTGTATATATTTCTTTACAATCTGAGGTTGAAAACGATGTTTTTTCTCTCCGCTATCTCCTTTTATATAAAGCCTTTCCAAATAATCCTTCTCAAATAAAACTCGCATAATCATAAATTTTAGCGTTGCAAAGATACAAAATATTTATATATATTCACAAAAAAGTGAATATTTTTTGAAATAAAAGAGCGTACCTGATGGCACGCTAAAAATTATTTGACTATTATATCCTTTACTTCAAACTGGAATGTATATTCATTAGTAATATTTTCAATTATAATCGGAAAAACTATTGATACGGTTGCACCTTTATACTTGCTTGTATTAGCTTCTTCTTGGGAATCGTATCTCCCGAATAAATTCTTTTCCCTCCATCCTCCATATTGACCAGATACATAGTAAATATGATCTGAAGGAATTAATATATCATCTAATGTGGAGTTTTTTGCTACTACAGATGGAGCTTGTGCATTATTTCTGTCAATAAGTTTAATTCCACTATGAATTACTCTCATTGATTGTCCATTAGGATTGATATACGCTATTTCATCCCATGGAATTTTGATGGAATGAGTCGTTTTATTTCTTAACGAGAAATTGAATTGAGTAGAAGAAACAAACCATGTAAAAGCTACATAATCATCTTCATATGTATATTTCGTTATTTCATTTTCTGACAGAGTCATAATTTTTGACTCGCCAAATTGTTCTTTAACATCCAATGGAACTTCAACATGTTTTAATTCTACATCATATGTTGTTATCATAAACATTGATGAACACGATGTTAGCATAATGACAAATGCTAAGAGAAAGAGGTTTTTTATTTTCATAACATAAACCCTGATTTCGTGTCGGGTGCAACTATTTTGCCCTTCCAGTACCAATAAGGACTTATACACAAAAGAAGCGTGGTACTGTATGCCATGCTCCTCAGTGAAGGTCGTAGGAAACATAAATAGACGGAAATGATTACAGCCCACGCATATACGCATAGCCATCATACACTCTTAGTCTATTTATTCAATGAAAATTTCCTACGTTTTCACTGACAAGAGAGCATAACGCTTCGATATTTCAATAAGTTGCGGCAAAAACCGCATTTATGTCGCTGCAAATATACAAAATATTTTAAAAACAAAAAAATAGCGGAAACTTTTGTATCTGATATTTTTAATCCGTTTTTTTCGTAAATTTGCACCAATAATGTATCTCAAAAGCAAAATTTAAAAACTTTTTGAACAATGTAAATTATACAATCATGAGTTACACCACATCTTATTATCACATTGTGTTTCGCACATATCGAAGCGAACCGACAATAAATGAAGAACATGAAAGTGAACTGTATGCTTACATTTATGGAATCGCCAAAAACCTGCGCTGTCAGACCTATCGCATAGGTGGGATGCCAGACCATGTTCACGTTTTTGTGTCATTGCCATCAACCATGTCTCTTGCCGAGTTCGCGCAACGAGTCAAGACAGCAACCAGCAAGTGGCTTAAAGCGAACCATCATTTCCCTGATTTCAAAGGCTGGACCCATGAATATGCCGGTTTTAGTTATAGTTATCGTGATAAAGACATGATTGTCAATTACATCAAGAAGCAGAAGGAGCATCATCGCAAGAAATCTTTTGCTGATGAATATTTTGCGTTTTTGCAGGAAAACATGCAGTACTTTGACTCGCAGTACGTCTTTGACGACTCGAAGTAGCGTGCCTCCGGCACGCCATCCTATTATCCCCGCACGAAGCGTAGCGTAGTGTGGGGTGTTACAGAGTGTGCACGGCGCCGTGTGAGGCAACAAAGTCAAGGCAAGGCAGAAAAAAAGCGCGCCGTCAGGCGCGCTTTTAAGTGTCTGGTAGTGAGACTACAGAAGTTTCTTCTTCAACGTCTCGATCATATCGACTGTCATCTTGTCGAGGTCGTACTTCGGATTCCAGCCCCACTCGTTGCGGGCGCAGCTGTCGTCCATCTTGTTCGGCCAGCTGTCGGCGATAGCTTGGCGAATCGGGTCGAACTTGTATTCCATCTCGAACTTCGGATAGTGCTTCTTGATGACATTGTAGATGATTTCCGGGTCGAAACTCATCGCTGTGACGTTGAATGAGTTTCGGTGCACCAGTTTGCTCGGGTCGGCTTCCATAATGTCAACCATGGCGTCGAGGGCGTCAGGCATGTACATCATATCCATGTAGGTGCCTTTGCTGATTGGGCAGTAGAACTTCTCGCCCTTCACAGCCGCATAGTAAATCTCGACGGCGTAGTCGGTGGTGCCTCCGCCAGGCAGTGTCAGGTTCGAAATCAAGCCGGGGAAACGCACTGAACGTGTGTCAACGCCGAAACGAGTGAAATAATAGTCGCTCAAAAGCTCTCCGGTGACCTTGGTCACACCGTAGATGGTGTTGGGACGCTGTATGGTGTCCTGTGGTGTGTTGTCGTGCGGCGTGCTGGCGCCAAAAGCACCGATTGACGAAGGGGTGAACACGGCGCAGTTGAACACGCGTGCCACCTCGAGGCAGTTCACCAACGAGCCGATGCCCACGTTCCAACCTAACATCGGGTTCTTCTCTGCTGTCGCCGATAGTATCGCCGCGAGGTTATAAATTGTGTCTATGTTATATTTCTTGACCACCTCGACAATCTGCATCATCTGTGTCGAGTCGATTCTCTCAAATGGACCGCTTTCCGCAATCTCGCCTGTCAAAGGGCGGAGATCCGATGCCACCACATTCTGGTTGCCGTATGTGGCGCGGAGCTTTTTCACCAATTCTGTTCCGATCTGACCGCCGGAACCAATGATTAATATCTTTTTCATTTTAAAATCTTTTTAATCTCATCATGCAGGGACAAGGCATGCCTTGTCCCTACATGAGTTTATTTTATAACACCCAATTCCTTGCCGATTTTGACGAATGCATCAATGCACTTGTCAAGATGTTCTTTCTCGTGTGCCGCTGAAATCTGGACGCGGATACGGGCCTGGCCTTTAGGGACGACAGGGTAGTAGAAACCGGTCACGAAGATGCCTTCTTCCTGCATCTTGGCGGCGAACTTCTGTGAGAGAGGAGCGTCGTAGAGCATCACGGCGCATATTGCCGACTCCGACGGTTTGCAGTCGAAGCCCTTGGCGAGCATCTCCTTGATGAAGTATTCGGTGTTGGCGTGAAGCTTGTCCTGAAGTTCGTTGGTCTCTGTCATCATCTCGAACATGCGGATGCCTGCTGCCACGAGGCCCGGTGCCATCGAGTTGGAGAAGAGGTAAGGACGTGAGCGCTGGCGCAACATGTCGATGATTTCTTTCTTGCCTGTGGTGAAGCCGCCCATGGCGCCGCCGAATGCCTTGCCGAGTGTGCCGGTGAGAATCTCGATTTTGCCACGGAGGTTGTAACGCTCTGTCACGCCGCGGCCTGTCTTGCCTACCACGCCTGCCGAGTGGCTCTCGTCAACCATCACCATGGCGTTGTATTTCTGTGCGAGCTCGTAAATCTTGTCGAGAGGGCAGACGTTGCCGTCCATCGAGAACACGCCGTCGGTCACGATGAGGCGGAAACGGCATTTCTGTGCGTCCTGGAGCTGTTTCTCGAGGTCGGCCATGTCGGCGTTGGCGTAGCGGAAACGCTGTGCCTTGCAGAGACGCACGCCGTCGATGATGGAAGCGTGGTTCAAAGCGTCGCTGATGATGGCGTCCTGCTCGTTGAGCAATGGCTCGAACACACCGCCGTTGGCGTCGAAGCAGGCTGCGTATAATATGGTGTCTTCAGTACCGAAGAACTCGGCGATTTTCTGCTCGAGTTTCTTGTGGAGGTCCTGGCAGCCGCAGATGAAACGCACTGATGCCATTCCGAAACCGCGCTCGTCCATGCCTTTCTTCGCCGCCGCGATGAGCTCCGGATTGTTGCCAAGCCCGAGATAGTTGTTCGCGCAGAAGTTCAGGCATTTCTTGCCCTTTACAAGGATTTCAGCGCCTTGTGGACTCTCGATTATACGTTCGTTTTTATAGAGGCCATCGGCTTCAATCTGAGCCAACTCCTTCTTCAGATACTCTTGAAAGTTTGTGTACATAATATGTAGTTTTAAAATTTTTCTTTGGCTGCAAAGATACAAAAAGCTTTGGGAAATTGTATCGATTTTCTTGCTTTTTTATTTAATTTTTTAAAAAAGATAAAACAAATTGGCAGAAATCGGTAATGTCGTCGTCAACGCCCGCTTTTTCAAGGGCTTTCATATACTCGTCTCGCTTCTCGACAGGTATTACAACCCAATCGAAGCCGTCAGTGATGAGCTGGATGTTCATGACAAAACGCGCTGTGCGACCATTTCCGTCCATATAAGGATGGATGTAAACGAAGATGAAATGTCCCAAAATTGCCCTGACAATGGCATCTGGTTCGTGTTCCATCAAATCGTTTAAAGTTGACATTGCATCCAAAACCGCAGCAGGGTTGAGAGGCACGTGCATGGAGTTTTTAATATAAACCTGATGCGTGCGATGGCCAATTAAATCGGTGGCTTTTATAATTCCGGCTTGTACGCATGGCCCAAACAGTTGAAAATGCCATTTGTCATGGTCTGAAACGTAAACTTTTCCGGCAGATTTTCCATCCAAAATTGTTTTGACAGATTCCTTAAGTGATTGATATGCTTGATAATATCCTCTCGCAACCAAAGCGTCTCTTCTGTTTCCGTCCTTCTCGTCGCTTTCGTGATTCCATTTTCCACTTCTGACTTTTTCGAGCAATTCCTCTGCAACTTTATATCCTTCAATCGATAACGAGTTGTAGCTGTCTTTTTTGTATAGATTTTCCATCATGAAGAAAATCTCCTCGATAGTCCGTTTTTTAGGCGACAACTTGTTTTTCTTGACTAAATAGATGATTGTCTCGCGCATTCTTGCCCACATCAGTCTGATTCTTGAAGAATAAGGTGAAGTGTCTGGTAATGAAACACTGATATTTTCTTCGAATGGATTTTCTTCGCGGATTTCGTAACCTACATTTTTCATTGTTGTGATGATATTGTCGGCCAAATCGGTTTTGCCGATAGCCCTGAATGCGCCCGCAATATGTCCTGCACGAGAAGTGTTTCCTTTGTCAATGGCGATTTTCAGAATCTGCGATGCGTCTTTTATCGTCGAGAGACAAGTCTGTGCTTCGACTATGTTTTTTCTGAAATAATCTGGTGAAGCCATCAGTAGAGCTTCTTCAATTGAGTACAATGTTATTCCGAAAGGCGGAAATTTTACTGTGTTTTCGGAAATGCTCGCCTTGATATCTACCAACGAAGTGCCAAATGGGAGTTTTAGGACGTTGTTGTTTCCTTTTTCTGCTCTGATAATCAATTGTTTTGGTGCGACAGTCTTTCCGCTGTAGATGTACAATGACGTTTCGGTGTTCATGCACCATCTGTCGCCGAATTTGTCGTTGAGATACGAGACTACAAAAGGCCAATATGAAACATGCCAAACCGTTGAATCGCCATCATTTCCTGGAAACGACGTGATATACCATCCCTTGATGACCATCCTCAGATAACCGGTGTCAACAAGGTGTTGTGTATGAATCTTACCCAATGTCGCCGCACCTTTAATCACGAGGTTGTCGCCATGCCTGTCTTGGTAATTCTTCAAAACCGACAATGATTCTGCTATTTTTTCTTGTATATTAGCCATTGTTTTAATTAGTTTTTATAATCGTACTTCTGTTAGTTTATTTATCCGTACTATTATTAGTTTATTTCGCTGCAAAAACAATAAAAAATTGTAAATCAATATAATATATTTCAAAATCGGAATAATACAAAAATTATAATGGTTATAAAAAGTGCTAAAGATATTAGTTTTTAGTCGTGTGCTGTTTTTAGTTTGTTTCCGTAAAAAAAATCCCAAGATAATGGTTTTAAATCTAATTCAAAATTTAATACAAATTCCAAGTGGACGAAGAAAATTAAAAAAAGAGGAAAATTATTATTCCTCTTTTTTTAATGATGCTTTCTCTTGATTTGTAAATATTTTAGAAGATCTATATGATTTCCTCTCCGGGTTGCTTTTAATAAATATTAAGTCTTCTTCTGAAAATTTTTTACAATCATTAATAGTGCATACCTATAGGTTACAAGGTTTATCAGTAAAGACATAAGCCTTGAATACTGTGGGATTTCCGATTGTTATTAAATCACTTGCATATTTTGTTTCAACTATTATAATTCTTTTTTATCCATTTTTGATTTTCAGTATAATTACCTTTGACATTTTGTGATTTAATCCTTTCATCTTTTGTTACCCCCAGTCCTGTTTTATTGTCTTCGATAAATCTGGCAATCATTGAATTGACTGTTTGAAATATTCCCTGATTGTCAATTTTTTCTACAAGCATGTTTACATAAGGTCTTTCATAAAGAGATATGTACTTTTCAATAAAATCATGCGAATCGAATTCATTCGGCAGATGTCCTAATACAACGTTGGCTTCAGCAATTGTTATCATGTTGTCATCCCTAATCCGTGTCGGGCGCAACTTTTAATAATATTAATGATTGAATTGATTTGACGAGACAACAAAAAAAACAGCCACAAACGCTATCTAATATATGTCTCGGTTTTTATCTTTTTCTGTTTCTTACTTTAGGATTTTATCATTTTCACACCTGCAAATACAAACATTTTTTCAATCAACCACCACTTTCTTCTCGCCAACGCCGTTTTCTGTCACCACTTTTACAACATAAATTCCTTTCGGGAAACCGCTCAAATCGATTTTTTCCTGCTGGCAGTCGGTCGTTTTGCTGAAAATCTTGCGCCCGATGTTGTCGAAAATCTCGATTTCTTGCATGGCGTCGGCTTCGACGGTCAAAATGTCGTTGGCGGGATTTGGATATGCCTTGAAAGCCGCAACGTTGATTTCGTCGCTACTTTGTGTGTTGTCTTCGGTGTAAATCGCCATGCCGCAACTAAACAACAAATGACCTGCCGAGGCATCGAAATATGTGTGACGCCAATAATATGTGTAATTCAACATGTCAAGATAAAAATATTCGCCCTCGACAGCGTTCGCCTCGTCGCCGATGACCACCGTCCCCATGCCGTTAATCCTGATTGAGACCCAGAAATCGCCTTCCGGCAACTCGTATGGCGTTTCCAACTCGATTTCTTGCCAACCGGTGCCGTCGCAAATGAATGGCTGTTCGTAAACCAAGTCGCCGCACGAACTGCTGTCGTAAAGGTCTTGTATTGGGTCAACTAATTGCAAATCAATGTTTTCGTAAATCTTAACAGCGTATGAATTGGTATTGTAGTCTTGATACGGATTCCGATAAAACTTCACCTTTGTCATGATTCCACTTAAGGTGGAGTCAATGGCATACGGAGCGATTACAAATTCAGAGTCTTGCAATCTTACAAACAAACTGACCTTTTGGTTGCCTGTCCAGCCTTCTTTTTCTGTGGAAACTTCTGGTTTTTCCAAAGAGATGACGTTTTGAGCCGCTATCGAAAGACTCATTGTCAACGTCGCGATGATTAATAATAGATGTTTTTTCATAAAATTAAATTTAACGGCTACAAAAATAATGATTTTTTTTAATTTCAAAACACTTTATTTTGTAATTTTGCAAATAATTGTAAAAATTTCGCAAATGGATGCTTTATATATCTACAACAGCCTGGCTCGCATGAAGCAGCCTTTCAAACCGATTCACGAAGGTCATGTGGGGATGTACGTCTGCGGTCCGACCGTCTATGGCGACGCTCACCTCGGCCACGCGCGCCCGGCAATCACTTTCGACCTCGTGTTCCGCTATCTGAAGCATCTTGGCTATAAGGTGCGTTACGTGCGTAACATCACCGACGTGGGACATCTCGAACATGATGCCGACGAAGGCGAGGATAAGATTGCGAAGAAGGCTCGTCTCGAGGACCTCGAGCCGATGGAAGTCGCTCAATACTACACGTTTAGATACCATCAGGCGATGGATAAGCTGAATGTTTTGCGTCCTTCTATCGAGCCGCATGCATCAGGTCATATCATCGAGCAAATCGCGATGATTCAGAAGATTCTCGACGCTGGCTTCGCATATATCGAGAACGGCTCGGTTTATTTCGATATCAAGAAATACAACGAGAAATATCACTACGGTATCCTCTCGGGAAGAAATATCGATGAGATGATTAACAACACTCGCGAGCTGGCTGGACAGAGCGAGAAGCATAATCCTATCGACTTCGCTTTGTGGAAGAAAGCCGATCCGAAGCACATCATGCGTTGGCCTTCGCCGTGGAGCGACGGCTTTCCGGGATGGCACATGGAATGCTCCGCAATGGGCTGCAAATACCTCGGCGAGGAGTTCGACATACACGGCGGCGGCCTCGACCTGCAGTTCCCGCACCATGAGTCGGAGATAGCGCAGTCGATGGCGGCAAACGGCAAGGCTCCGGTGCGCTATTGGATGCATAACAACATGATTACCATCGCCGGACAGAAGATGGGTAAGTCGTTGGGAAACTTCATCACCCTCGACGAGTTCTTCAAGGGCAGTCATAAGAATGCAAAAGGCGAGGAGATGCTCGCACAGCCTTACAGCCCGATGACGATTCGTTTCTTTATCCTCCAAGCCCAGTACCGCAGCACCGTCGATTTCTCCAATGAGGCTCTTCAGGCTGCTGAAAAAGGCTATAAACGCCTGATGGAAGCCGCAGGATTGATAGACAAACTCACCGCTATTGAAAGCACTGAAGACCTTGGCATTCAGAAGATTATGGATGCTTGCTACGATGCCATGAACGACGACTTCAACAGCCCAATCGTGATTGCGAACCTCTTTGAGACTGTTAGAATCATTAACTCTGTGAAGGATGGTCATTCAAAAATTAATCCGGCGGAATTAGCACTTTTGAAGAAGTTGTTTGATGTCTTCGTCTTTGAGATTCTTGGCTTGTTAAATAATGAAGCCGGCTCCGACGACAACGGCATAGTCGATGGTTTAATGGATACCATCATCGACATTCGCAAAGAAGCCCGTGCCAAGAAAGACTGGGCAACAAGCGATTTGATCCGCGACAAACTTGCTGCCCTCGACATCGTGTTGAAAGACGGCAAGGACGGAACAACTTGGAATAAGAAATAGACGTTAGCCATTAGCCATTAGTTGTTAACCACCGTTAACGATATTCTTTCTAATGGCTAATGGCTAACAACTAACGGCTAATGGCTAACAACTAATGGCTAACAGCTACCAACTACCAACTAAAAATTATGAAACTAAGTGATTACAAACAATTAATAGTGTGGCAAAAATCGATGGATTTAACTGTCGAGATTTATTCTTTGGTTAAGTATTTGCCGAAAGAAGAAACATACGCCTTGTCTGATCAAATGAGAAGGGCTGTTGTTTCTGTTCCGTCCAATATTGCAGAAGGAAGAGGGCGACTATATCGGAAAGAATTTTTGTGGTTCGTATCAATTTCCAGAGGTTCATTATATGAAATCGAAACTCAATTGGAAGTTTGTGAAAGATTGAATTATATTGATAAAAGCAAAACAGAGAAAGCAAAAAACTTAATTATTGAAATAAGCAAAATGCTAAATGCTTTAGCCAACACCCTGGAAACAAAATAGCCAATAGTAGTTAGGTCATCCCTAAAAACTATTGGCTAATGGCTAAAACCTAATGGCTAATAGCTAACAGCTAATGGCTAATGGCTAATGGCTAATGGCTAATGTCTAACCCCCAATCACCCAAGCTGTACTCTCTTGAATGCTGTCACAGTAGCGTCCTTGTCCGCCTTCTGAATGAACTGGCGCACTGTGATGCTTCCGTCGAGCAATGAAGCCTGGTCGAGGAGGCAGTTCTCTTTGAAGAACTTGTTCACGCGACCGTTGGCGATGTTCATCACCATCTGCTCCTTGAGGTTGGCAAGGGTGTCAGCTGTGACTTTTTCGCGAATTTCACGAGCTTGTTTAGCCTGCTCTTCTGTAATCCAACCCTTTGCCATATTTGAGTTGATATGGTCGTCACTATCAACGTGGGTGGGGTTGATGCCTGCTTTCTTCAAAGCTACATCTACTGCTTTTTGAGCCTGTTCCTGTTTTGTCTTCTCGATAGCGACCTCCATCTCACGGTTTTTTGTCTCCTGTGGAATGTCGTCCGCATCGATAGCGATAGGCGACATGGCTGCTGCGTGCATTGCCACTTCGTGGGCTGTCTCTTCGATGCCGTCGAATGACTTGTTGAAGCCAACGAGCGTCGCGAGACGGTTGCCATGGTGATTGTAGTTGGCTACGTACGGAGCCTCAACCACTTCGAGGTGCTTCAGTTCAACTTTCTCGCCAGTCTTTGCAGTGAGGTCGGTGACGAGGTCGGCGACTGTGCGACCGTTGATGTTGAATGCTTTGAGGGTGTCAAGGTCCTTGATTTTGTTCTCAACAGCTGTGTTGAGGAAATCATTGGCTGCCTTTACGAAGTCGGCGTTTGAACCTACGAAATCTGTCTCGCAGTTAAGCATGATGACGGCGCCGTATGTATGGTCGGCTGTTGTGGCGGAGATAACAGCACCTTCTGCCGCCTCGCGGTCAGCGCGTTTTTCAGCGATTTTCTGACCTTTCTTGCGAAGGAAGTCAATGGCTGCTTCTTTGTCGCCGTTGCATTCAACGAGAGCTTTCTTGCAGTCCATCATGCCTGCGCCTGTCATTTGTCTGAGTTCATTGACTTGAGCTGCAGTAATATTCATTTTATTGCCTTTTTTGATTTTAAATTAATTATTTTTTATTCACGGCCTTGCGAGGACGGCGAGGACGTTTTGTCTCCTCTTCCTTTTCTTTGTCTTCCTCTTCTTCGGCTGTCTTGTCCATCATATCCTCTTCGCCTTCTGCTTCTGCCATGTCGGTGTCTTTCATGGTGTTCTTGCGCTCATTGAGACCTTCTTCGATGGCTTCTACCATCTTGCTTACGATGAGAGCAATCGACTTTGAAGCGTCGTCGTTGGCAGGGATAGGGAAGTCGATGAGGTTTGGATTTGAGTTGGTGTCAACGATGGCGTAAGTAGGAATGTTGAGTTTCCTTGCCTCCGCCACAGCGATATGTTCCTTGATGATGTCAACGACGAACACGGCACTTGGAAGGCGGTTGAGGTCAACGATTGAACCAAGGTTCTTCTGGAGTTTCTCGCGTTCACGCTCGATTTGGAGACGCTCGCGTTTTGAAAGATTATTGTACTGACTGCTCGCTATGAGCTTGTCGATGCTGACCATCTTGCGCACCGCCTTGCGGATTGTGGTGAAGTTGGTGAGCATGCCGCCGGGCCAACGTTCTGTGACGTATGGCATGTTGACTTTTGAAACGAGTTCGGCGACAATGTCTTTCGCCTGTTTTTTTGTAGCTACGAAAAGGACTTTCTTTCCTGATCTTGCTAACTGACGAAGAGCGTTTGCTGCTTCATCAATCTTGGCTTGTGTCTTGTACAAGTCAATAATATGGATACCGTTACGTTCCATGAAGATGTACGGTGCCATGCTCGGGTTCCATTTTCTTCTGAGGTGACCGAAGTGACAACCTGCATCTAATAATTCTTCGAATGTTGCTTGTGTCATGATGTTTCCTTTTAATAGACTAACGTTTGCTGAACTGGAATTTCTTACGTGCACCTGGCTGACCCGGCTTCTTGCGTTCGACCATGCGCGGGTCGCGACGCATCAAACCTTTAGCCTTAAGGACCGGACGATATTCAGCGTTGATTTCGCACAATGCACGGCTGATAGCGAGACGGAGAGCTTCCGCCTGACCGTTGATGCCACCGCCATCGAGGTTGACCTTGATGTCATATTTACCCAAGTTCTCTGTGAGCATCAATGGCTGCTCAACCACATAATGCAAGATGCTTGTTGGGAAATACTCCTTGTAGTCACGTTTGTTGACCGTAATTTTGCCTTCGCCAGCCTTCATGTAGATGCGTGCGACGGCTGTCTTTCTTCTACCTAACGCGTTGATTACTTCCATGTTGCTTATTTCTTAATTGTTAATACTTGTGGTTGTTGGGCCTCATGCGGATGATTCGGTCCTTCATAAACGTAAAGATTACGGAAGATGGCACTGCCAAGGCGTGTCTTTGGTAACATGCCTTTTACCGCGTGTTCGACGACGAAGATAGGCTTCTTCTTGAGAAGATCCTTGACGGTTCTAACGCGCTGACCACTCGGATGACCCGTGTAGTGTACGTAAACCTTCTTGTCCATTTTGTTGCCGGTGAGGACGATTTTCTCGGCATTGATTACGATGACATTATCGCCACAATCACTGTGGGGAGTATAGCATGCCTTCCTCTTTCCTCTTAAAACCTGGGCGATTTCCTGTGCCATGCGGCCAAGAACCTGACCCTCAGCATCAACGACATACCACTTTTTGTTGGCATGCTCTTTGTTAACGCTAACTGTTTTGTAACTTAATGTATCCATTTAATTTTGTTAATTAATTTATTGTGTTTGTTACACTGTTCCTTTACCCAAAATTTGGGACTGCAAAACTACAAAATTTTTTAACACGAAAAACATTAATGAAAATTATTTTTTTTAGAACATGGATTACACCGATTTTATACGGTTTTTTGTCGTGTTGCGCCGTCATTTCGACCGAAGTGGAGAAATCTCCGGTAAAATTATCAATATACCAAAATAATTTGTATCTTTGCAAAAATTATTTCTCATGTCAATAAAGGTAAACCACGTGACGAAACGATATGATCAGCAACTTGCGCTGAACGATGTGAGTCTGGATATTGAAAAAGGTCAGATTGTGGGGCTTTTAGGTCCTAACGGAGCTGGAAAGTCCACGCTGATGAAAATTATAACCTGCTTCATTCCACAGACGGAAGGCGCGGTTTCTGTTGAGGGTTTCGATACCGTCGATAACCCGATGGAAGTGCGACGTCGCGTCGGATACCTGCCCGAGCACAATCCTCTTTATCTCGATATGTATGTTCGCGAATATCTTGAGTTCGTGGCTGGAATCCATCATATCACCGGTCCCGAGGCAAAGAAACGTATCGACGAGATGATTGAAAAAACCGGTCTGACCGTCGAGATGCGCAAGAAAATAGGGGCGTTGTCGAAAGGCTTCCGCCAGCGTGTGGGACTCGCCCAGGCTATGATGCACAACCCTTCAGTTCTGATTCTCGACGAGCCTACATCAGGCCTCGACCCGAACCAACTTGTTGAAATCCGTGGACTTATCTCCGAACTTGGGAAAGAAAAAACTGTCCTCCTCTCGACTCATATCATGCAGGAGGTGGAAGCTGTCTGCCCGCGTATCGTTATTATTAATAAAGGTGTTGTCGTTGCCAACGACTCGATTGAGAACATCAAAATGAACGTGATGCACAGCAAAGACGCAAGCATCGAGGAGTGCTTCCATGTGCTGACAAAATAATTTTTCATGAAAGAGCCGGTGTTTAAAAAATAATTTGTATTCTTGCATCGTAAAGGGAACTTCTATGGTTCCAAGCACTAACTTCTGACAGACCGCCGATAATGTCAGAGGTGTTTAAGGAAACGGACGGCGGCAATCCGAATAAAGAGTGTGCTGCTTTTTCCATAGAAGTTTCTTTTTTATTGTATCTTCAGCTTTCTTCGACTCGGCAATCCTCGCTTCCCAATGGTCTCCTGAAAGACACAAATCTATTCCGGCAGTATGGTTTAATTCGCCATAGAATATAACCAATAATATGGAATTTCCAGAGCCTTGACGGATTTGGTCATAGCCTTTTACAACTGTCAAAGCAAAATCAATGGCGGATAGCCTTGATTTTTCCAACTCGGTTTTATTACGTCGTTCAATGTGCTTCAAATAGTTTGAAGTTAAATATATATCAGCGCATTTTCTGTTGATTTGTTGTGCTGCCGTCATTTTTAATCGACCAACTTTAATATGTTTATTTTCATTTTTCATATACAATTTTTTAAAATATTTAATAAATCAACGCCATTCCGCTATAAAGCGATTCATCTTCAGTCAATAAATTTTACGCTGCTCTTTGTTTTTGATACTAATTATGTGCAAAATTGCAAAAATTTTTTCAAAAAGGCGTCAACTTCAATAATTTTTTATAAATTTGCCGTTGGATTTGGGCGAAATCATTTCCGTTTTATTGACAATTCGGAAGCGTTATGCTTGTCTTGCTGTTGGGAATGCGAGAAGTTTCCAATATAGAATGCGGCATATCGGCTCCACGCTTCCCCTCATTGATAATAACTCCGTTGTGGCGGCCGGATGGAATAAAAACTATAGTTATGAAATTGAAAAGACTACTGACCTTACTGCTTGCAGTGTTGAGCATTGCAACATTTTCATGTAAAAAAGACGGAGCCTCGACGGATTTTCCTCAAGGCGCAATAAACAGACTGTTTTCTGTTAGTGATTCCGAACAAGTCCGTTTCTCCAAAGGGAATCTGCAATACCAGGCCTCGACAGACACCTGGCGTTTCGCCGAGAACCAATGGGATTGCATAGGCAAGGACAATTCAAATATCTCCCCGGACTACAGCGGCTGGATTGACCTGTTCGGCTGGGGTACCGGCGACAACCCAGCAAACTCTTCGACAAACAGTGGCGATTACGGTGTATTCAACGACTGGGGCGCCAATGCGATAAGCAACGGAGGAAACATGGAAAACCGGTGGCGCACTCTGACAAGAGACGAGTGGGAGTATGTGTTCTATAAGAGAAACACGACATCGGGCATAAGGTACGCGAAAGCGCGAGTCAACGGAGTGAACGGCGTGATACTGCTGCCCGACAACTGGAGCGGCGCCTACAATCTTAAAAACACCAACGAATATGATGTAAATTTCAACGGCAACCAAATCTCCGCGACAGACTGGGTCTCCAAACTCGAAGCCAACGGGGCGGTCTTCCTGCCTGCTGCGGGCTGGCGTTACGGGACGAATGTCAGCTACGTCGGTTCCTACGGTTACTACTGGTCGGATGTGTACTACTATAGTGACGGCGCTTACGGCGTGGGCTTCGACGATTCTCACTTGGATGTAGAGTATTGCAGCCACCGCAACTACGGTCAAAGTGTGCGCCTCGTCTCTCCTGCCGGGAATTGATACCTCTTCCTGATGGTCGATTTGCGGCAGGAACTGCCGGTTATACACGTCCGCACATGGCAGCCGGACAGGACAGACATTAACGACTTGATAACTTTGAGAGATTTGCTATGATGAGAAAATTTTTATTTTTATTTGCGGCGTTGGTGTTCGCCAACGTGCTTCCCGCACAAAACGACTCTCGTCTGCACGTGAGGAAACTGGAGCTCGTACCCAACGACACGGAGGCTTCAAGAGCCGGCAAAAAAGACAAAAACGGCGAGAAGTGCGCCCTCGTCAAGATAC
>OLGV01000131.1_pt1 | contig 32414 bp, 31 predicted proteins | sample 1605761 | NCBI WGS metagenome assembly OLGV01 (sample SAMN03283245) | human gut metagenome | biome: human-associated habitat; material: feces | host: Homo sapiens | place: Peru | collected 2012
GACGGCCAACGACGGCCAACGACGGCAAGTTTTTTTTATTTACTCCATGTACTTCATTTTACTCCACGCTTAAAAATTCCATTTTGACTATACCTGTAAATTTACAAAATGGAGATTTTGCAGAATGAAACCAAATTTTAAGACAGAAAAGGACGAATTAAGAAGTTTTGATTTTGAGATTCGTGCCGCCAAAGATGAACAGAACGGCACTTTTATTGAAGGCGTTCCAATCGTTTTTGATAAAAAATGCGACATGGGATTTTTTGAGGAATACATTTCACGCGATGCGCTTTCAAAGACTGATATGAAGGACGTGCGTTTTCTTGTGAACCACAACACTGAAATGACTCCCCTTGCGCGCTCAAGAAACAACAACGCAAATTCCACAATGCAAATGGAAGTCAAGGAGGACGGAATGCACATCCGCGTAAAACTTGACACAGAAAACAACACGGACGCAAAGAACCTTTATTCTGCAATCCAGCGCGGAGATGTAAGCGGAATGAGCTTTATGTTCACGGTGCGTGGCGAGGACTGGAAAAACCTTGATTCAGAATATCCAAAAAGGACAATCACAGACATTGAAAAAATATTTGAAGTAAGCGCAGTAACTTTTCCTGCATACGAAGATACATCAATAAAAGCCCGTGCCGTTTCCGCGCTGGAGAGCGCAAAGCGGGAGCTGGAGAGCGCAAGGGAAAAGGAAAAGGAGCTAAAAAAAGCGCAAATTGACTATGAGATAAGACAAAGAGAACTTAATATTTTGTCTTATTAAAAAAAAGGAGAAAAAATATGAACGAATTGCAGAAACTTCTTGAAAGAAAAGCAACTCTTATCAACGAAATGCGCGCAATGAACGAAAGCGCAAAAGACAGGGCATTTTCAGAAGAAGAAAAAAAATCTTATTCTGAAAAAGAAGCGGAGCTTAGATCTGTTGTGGCAAAAATCGAGGCGGAAGAAAGAAAATCCACTCTTGATGGCTTTACAAATGAACCGCCTGCGCCCGCCGCTGACAATCCTGGAAAAACAGACGGCACGGAAGAAAAGAAAGCTTTCTTCAAAATGGAAAAACGTTCGGGCGATGTGTTCCTTTCAGTCGGAACAAGCGATACGCCAGGCGGAGCGGCTGCCCTTGCCCCGGAAGAATTCTTGCACGAAATCCTTAAAGAAGTGGAAAAAGAAGCCATTCTTTACAGCCGCGTGCGGAAACTTCCTGTCAGCGGCGCAGGCTCTCTGGGCGTTCCGTACGAAAAAACCGACGCGACAGCGGCTGAATGGACGAACGAAATCTCTGCCACAGAAATCGGCTATGACAAGGCGTGGGAGTTCGGCAAACGTTCACTTTCACCAATTGACCTTGTAAAGCAGATTCTTATAACAAAGAAAATTCTTGCGGCAAGCGCATTCCCGATTGACACTCTTGCAAAAGATAAAATCGTTGAAAAACTTACAAGCGCCTTTGAAAACGGAATCATCAACGGTTCTGGCACAAATCAGCCGCTCGGAGTTTTCACTGCCAGCACGGACGGAATTCCGGCTAGCCGTGATGTTGAAACCGGAGCCTCGGCAATTTCCGCCGATGACCTTATCAACATGAAGATGAGCCTCCGCCCGGAATACAGAAACAAGGCTGTATGGGTTATGAGCACGGAAGTATTAAAGGATGTCATGAAGCTGAAGGCGACTGACGGACGCTACTTGTGGCAGCCGGCTATCGCCTTGGGCGAGCCTGCGACAATCCTTGGGCTTCCGGTAATCGAAAGTGAATATGCGCCTACCGCAAAAACTGCCGGCAGTTACGTCGCTGTTCTTGGAGATTTCAGCCACTACTGGTTTGCATACTGGAAAGGACTTGATGTTACGGTTCTTAATGAAAAGTATGCAGGAACTAATCAGATTGGATTCCTTGGACATACACTCGCAGACGGACAGCCGACACTTCCGGCCGCATTTGCACGACTTAAAATCAAGGCGTAAATTAACCGCTTGAACAAAGCCCTTTTTCTGCGACACACAGAAAGGGGGCTTTATGATTACAGGAGAAACTTATGGCACAGAAAAACACAGCCGTTACAGAAACACCGGCAGCCGGTGAAAAAAAACTTGTGAAAATAAAAATCAATTCAATCCTGCGCGGAAGTTACGGAGCATTTGACCCGGGCGAAACAGTGGAAGTTGAAAAATCGCTTGCGGATGCCTTTATAAAAAACGGCTATGCGCAAAAGGCGGACTAAATGTATATAACAGCAGAAGACGTTGAAGATTTTATTGGAAAATATCCAGAAGACAGCAAGCTGCCGGAACAGTACGCAAAGGCGGCGCAAGAAATGGTCGCAGAATTTCTAGGATATAATCCGGAGCAAAAAGAATACACGACAATCAGCTACGGCGATGACGGTTCACTTTTTGAGCTGGAAGCGTTTCCGCTTGTAGAGCTTAAAAGCGTCAAGATAAATGATATGGATTTTGATGTTTCAAAGTTCAGAATCCGAAGTAAAAATTATCTTGAAAGCAATTTCGGCAAGGGTGTTTTTTATGAAGACTGTCTTTATGAGATTGTATACACGGCGGGTTATTTACCAGAAGAAATTCCGGCAAAAATCCGCACGGTGGCACTACAGCTCGCAAGCCTTATGTGGGAAAGCGCAGGCGGAAATCTTGCAGTATCCTCAACATCTTTTGCTGAAACCGGAAGCAGACAATTCAACAATTTCACGGCCGACAGATTTCTAAAAGAAATAGAACCCTTCAAAAAAGGAAAAGGCGGAAATTTCTAGGAGAAACCATGGCAAAATCACAGTGGATTGTAGTAGACGCAGAGATTGAAGAAGTCCAAAGGGCGCTTGCAGAAACTTCAAAAAGTTTTACAAGCATCCAGAAGCAGGCACTGGGAATAATTGCCAGGCAAGGCGTAAAGACGGTTCGGATGAACATCCGAAAAACGATAAAAAACAGAAGCCGCTCCACCGGAGAACTTCAGAAAGCCTATTCATTTCGTGTAAAAAAAGACGGAAGCGAGGCAAATATTTATCCAAAAGGAACTGCCGGTTCTAAAGTATTTCCAAAGGCGTACGTTCAAAACTATGGCTATTCCGGTCCTACGGCAAGGGCTAAGGAGTGGAACATAATGCCGAAAGGATTCATTGAATCCACAGAAAATTTTCTGGATTCAAACAATTTTAAGCCAGAACTTGACAAAATGGTTAATAAAGTCCTTGCCAAATACTGGAGGTAAAAATGGAATGCGTAGACAACCTAAAAAAGTTCATCATAAAAAACTTTGACGGATATACGGAGCATAACGTTCTTGTCGGCAGCCTTGATATTTCAAGGTATGAATTAAAAAATTTATGCCTGGTTATACCGGAATCAACAAAAATAACAGACACAGATATTGGACGCGGTTTTGACTGCGAGACAAAAATTACAGTTTCTTTTTTATTCCGGGGCGAAAAGCACCCTGCCCTTGTAAAAAGAATGGAAGAAACGGCGGAAAAATTCCAACGGGAGATTCTTGGAGATTATTCACTTGGTACAAATGTAACAGATATAGAACCTGGCGAAATAACATATTTCTACGACTGCGGAACTGTGGAAAAACAGGCGACAGGGCTAGAAATAGAACTGACTATAACAGAAACAAAAGACTATTAAAAAAGGAGATTTCAAAATGAAACCGGAACTCATCAAAAAGCACAAGATTGGTGTTTTTTTAAACGGCGGCACAAGCGAAGCGCCTGACTGGGTAAGAATTAAAAAGGCCACAGAGTTCACAAGGAGCATGAATCCGGAGACGGAAGAACGCGACTACATCGCGGATGAACATCCTACAACCGAACTTATGGACTACAAGCCCAGCGAAGACCTTACCGTAACAACCTACAAAGGCGAAAAGGACTTTGAGCTTCTGTACAAACTCTACAAAGAGCGCGCAGTTGGAGAAGAAGCAAAACGGGAGCTTCTGATTGTTTCAATCTTTGATTCGGTGGAAATTGAGGATACAGAAGCCGGCGGCGCAAAAAAGACTTATTATTACGCCGACAAAACAGAGGCGACTGTCGCGGTAAATGAATTCAACATTTCAAGTTCCACAATTTCTGCAACAGTGTACGAAAACGGAACATCAGTCAAAGGATATGTTGAATTTGGCGAGGACGGAGCAGTCACATTTACAGCCGGAGCAATGCCGGCCGCATGATGATTGACCTTTCAAAAAAGGGCTTGCCATGTTCCATAGAGGTTCATGGCAAGATTTACCCGATTCAAACAGATTTTCAGTATTACATAATATTCTCAAGAATGACAAAAGAAAATCATCAGCTAAAGGATTTTGATTTTTTTTATCTTGAAGACATACCTGCGGACCGGCAGCAGGAAATAAACAAACTTTTCGAGTTCGCATTTCCAAAGCCAGAACTTCCAAAAGATACAGGCGAAGAACCAGACGGAATAATCCTTGATTATGAAAAAGACGCTGATTTTATATATAGCGCGTTTTTTCATTATTACAATATCGACCTTATGGAAGAAAAACTTTCCTTGCACTGGTATAAGTTCAGCTCGCTATTAAACGGATTAAAAGAAACAAAACTGAACGACATAATGGGATTCAGAAGCTACAAACCGCGGAAAAATGACGGCAACGAATACAAGACGCAAATGCTTAAATTAAAAGAAATGTGGAGAATTGAAGAGCCTCTTACAGAAGAGGAGCGGAAAGAGCTTGAAAAGTTTGAACAGCTATCGAGTGGTCGCAAGGAAAATTAATCATCATCTTCAAAAGAAGCACCACCACCACCATTTGCAACGTCTAATTCATGCCGTGTCATTGGAGGATTATCTTTATCACGCCATGCAGTTTTTTCTACATATATAAAAAATATTATAAGAAAGATTATAAGCCCCATAAAATACCTCTCTAATGACTATATTAATATCAACTTTCTAACAATGCAAGGAAAATCTAAATGGCAAAAGATAAGAATGTAAATATAAAAATAAAAGCGGATTCAAAAGATTTTGAAAGTGGAATTGACAAAGCTACAGGGAAATTAAACTCTTTTGCTAAAAAAATAGAAAAAAATTCTATAATAAAAATAGCAGGAAAAATAAACCCTTTAATACAATCGTTTAGTGCAGTCACCACAGGCATAAAAAAAGCCGTCGCCTCAATCAAGGATTTAAACGCAACCGCCCTTGTTCAAATAAAGGCTGAAAAGCAACTTGAAACCGCCTCAAAGAACAATCCTTTTTTAAATGCACAAAATGTAAAGCAATTAAAAAACTTTGCTTCTGAACTTCAAAAAATAGGAACAGTTGGAGACGAGCAGCTTTTGCCGCTCATGGCACAACTTGCCGCCGCTGGAAGAACACAGACAGAAATTCAAGACATAATGAGCGCCGCCCTTGATGTTTCCGCAAGCGGTGCGATGTCTATGGAAAGTGCGGTAAAAAATCTGAACAAAACATTTTCAGGACTTTCCGGCAATCTTGGAGAATCTATTCCGCAGATTAAAAACCTTACAAAAGAGCAGCTTCAAAATGGCGAGGCTGTAAAAGTTATTGCAAAACAGTACGAAGGAATGGCGGCACAAACCGCAAAGGCAACAGGTAGCGGAATACAACTTTCAAACGCAATCGGCGACTTAAAAGAACAGCTGGGAATGGGATTCACCGCCATAATCCGCCCGGTGAACGTGCTTTTCACAAACCTTATAACAAAAGTGGGAAATGCGATCGGCAAGGTGAACGAGCTTCTGGGCTTCGCGAACAAGCAGTCCGAATCAACAATGAAACAGAGCGACATCGCCGCAAGGGAACTTACAGAACTGAAGGACAGGCAGAATTCTGTTGCGGTCGAGCTTCTTAAAATTCAGGAGGACTATAACAAGGCGCTTGAAAAAGAGCAGAAAAACGGAGTAAACACAAGGGCGGCCGCGCAGGAAAAGGAAAACAAGGCCGTTCTTGAGCGCGTAAAGGAAAACACAGAGGAGCTTCAGGCGGAATACAAGAAGCAGATGGACGAATACTCCAGGATAATTGAATTCCGAAAAAGAAGCGCCGAGGAAGCAAAAACAACGCTTGCGACACCCGGACTTTCAACGGACGAGTACAGGAAGGCGAAGAAAACCATAAAAGAATCCGGGAAAGATATAAAGCAGTATGAAAGCCTTATTGAGGAGCTGAAATTCAAGGCGGAGCGCGCGGGGTTCGATCTTGCCGCGACAGAATACAACGTAACGGCCACCGTCTCCACATCCTCAGGAATAAAGGAGCAGATGGAAAAACTCCAGGACGAGGCCGACAGCATCGCAAGGCAGATTGAAGAGAAGCAGAAGCAGATGGAGGCAATGCAGAATGCGGAAAGAAACTCCGCAAACCAAACCGACAGCAAGGCCTCCGAGCTAATCAAGGCCAACACCAACGAGCTGAACAGGAACATCAGCGCAATCAATGCAAAAGCCAAGGCAATGCGTTCAATGGGAAAGGACGTTGACGAGGCTGCGACACAGCAGGAAATTGTGAACGCCGTTGAGCAGAGCTACATTGACCTTGTTACAAAAGACACAAGCCTTGTTACCACAAGCAATGTTGCGGCAAAGGAACGGCTGAAAAGGCTGGAGGAAGAAAAGGAGAAGCTGGCTTTAATAGTCGGGCTGAAAAAAGACCCGGCGGCAACAAAGGAGCTTGTCTTAAAATGGGCGGCAGAATCAAAGACAGAGCTTGAAAAAATGCGCGACGAGCTTGCAAGCCTTGAGATTCTTAAAGAACAGATTTCAAGCGGAGCAATCAGCATTGACGTTGACATTTCGCAGGTAGACAGAGCCATTGAAAAACTCCAGGAGTCAATCGCAGGCGGGCAGTTCCAGCAGATTGCCGGAAACATTTCCAATGTGCTGGGAACTCTTTCAACCGGACTGAACAACATCTCCACATATTTCAATAGCGCAATGGAAAGCCGGCTTTCTGACGTGCAGAAGGAATCAGAGGCGGAAGCGGATTCCCTTAAAATGCAGTACGACGAAGGGCTTATCTCATACGATGAGTACTGTCAGAAAAAAGACGAGCTGGACAAAAAGGCCGCCAAGAGGGAATACAAGATAAAGCTCGCGCAGTGGACCATGGATTTGGCGATGGCGAATGTGTCGGCGGCTCAGGCAGTTGCGAACGCCCTGGCAAGCGGAACGCCTCCGTTAAACATACTGAACGCGGTGGCGGCGGGAATGTTGGGAGCGGCTCAGATTGCCACAATCATGGGCTCAAAACCTTCTGCTCCGTCATTCTCAACAGGCGGTTTTTTAACAGGAAATTCAACCAGCGGCGACAAAATACCATTCAAAGGAAATGCCGGAGAGGCAATCCTGAATCCTGCTGAGCAAAGGAACTTTATGCGCCTTGCAAATGGCGAGGGAACACAAGCCCCGGTTACCGTCAATATGCCGGTAACGATTGAAAACAACGCCGCGAACGATGTGAGCGTAAGCGCGGAGAATGACTATAACAGGGTGAAGATTACTGTTGACAAGATTGTAAACGCAGGACTTAGAAGCGGCGTCTACAATGAGGGGCTTTCCGCCGCCAACAGCTCAATGAAAGGAGCAAAATATTTATGACATATACTGCGTGGAGCGCATCTGTAAACGCAAAGTTTTTCGCACTTACAAACAGTTACAGCGAAAACACAAACACAAGCGAATTCGCAAGCGGAAGAAAAGTCACTTTTCTTAAAAACACACGTTTCATAAAGACAATAAAATGCTCGCTTTCGTTGGGCATAAAAAACGGCGAATATGATGCATTCTGGACGTGGTTTACAGATGTTCTTGGCGGACTTGCCGGCGTTTTCACCTGCCCTGCCCTTGGAAGCGGCTTTTTCAGGTTCAAGAGCGCGCCTTCTGAATCCGCCGGACTTCTGCAAAGAAAAATTGAAATGGAAATCGAGGAGATTTACTGATGAACGACACAGAACTTTTCCAGAAGTATCTTTCGGGCGGAGCCTATGCCCTGCCTTATCTTCTGAAATTTTCCTGCGGAAGCCTTGAGCCGGTTTATCTTGCGGGAAACAACGAGGACATAGAATACGGCGGAAACACCTACTCCGCTGCCGGCTTTGAGTACACTCCGCCGGACGTTTACGGAAAAGGCGCGACGCTGAAAATTTCCGGGGCGGACAACCGGCTCATTGAATTCATAGAAAACGCGGATGAAAATTTCCGCCTTGACGTGGTCGCACTGATTGCCGCAAACGGAGAAATTCAGAAATTAAAGCAGTACACGCATTTCTACGGCTCTGTAAGCTACAGCGAAACAATGGAAATCAACTTTGAGCTTTCCAGCGACGACCGCATGGATATGACATTTCCGCCGTACAAATTCGACACTGACATGAACAGAGGCAACGCATGATAAATGTCACAGATTTAATCGGAATTCCGTTTGTAGAATTCGGGCGCGACAAAAACAAGGGGCTTGACTGCTACGGCCTTGCAATAGAAGTTGAAAGACGCTTCGGAAAAAAACTCAATGATGTTGTCCTTGAAAAGTTTGACAGGGCTAAAGTAAAAAAAACTCTTCCTGAAATAAATGTAAAAAAAACGGAAAAAATAAAGGAAGGCGCAATTCTTGAATTCTACGGAATAAACGACAGCCGGCTTCATATAGGAGTAGCCCTTGGAAGCGATATTTTTATACACTCAACGAAAAACCAGGGCGTCAGAATATCATCAGTCAAGAATACAAAAACCTACATGAAACTTGCTAATGTATACGAGGTATTATAATGGGAACAATAAACGTATATAAAGGAATTGGAAAAGAATACAAGACATTCAGAACAAACGGAAACCTTAAAGACGCGCTCTCTGCTTTTGCCCCGGAAATAAACGCCAGGCACTGCATTTTTCTGAAAGGCGGCGAAAGCGTCGGGCTTGACTACCAAATAAAGGACAACGACATAATATTCGCGCGGGAAACTCCAGGCGCGACCGTCTGCGCAGTCATCGCAATCATAACAGCCGCGGTCGCAATAGGCTTTTCAATCTACGGAGCGGTGGAGCGGAAGAAAGCCCAGGAAGAGGCGGAAAAAGCGGAGCGCGAAAGCAAGGCTCTTGCGGAATCCCCGGAATCGCTTCCGTTCCTTAAAGGCGCAAAGAACAAGAATGCGCTGGGCTACAACATTCCTTTCATAATGGGCTCAATGTACACCGCGCCATACAAGATTACAAGCGGCTACTATTCAATCGGCGGAACAAACGGCGACACACAGTACTGGAATATCGCGCTTGTTGTGGGCTACAAGAACTGCGTAATCAATAATCTTTCAATCGGAACACGGATTCTAGCGGGCTACAACACAAGCATTGACGTACCGAAAGCAGACGGAACAAAAGAAAAAGTCTACTACATGAAGCCGAACACAAGCGTCCTGGATAACTTGAACCAGTATTACTACCATTCCGGGGCGTACTACGCAAAAGGAAACAAGATTCAGATTGTAGACAAAGCCGGAGATATGACCGTTCTTCAGAATAAAATCACTTCCACAAGCTACGGCGAGGAAATACCGCACAAGCACGGCGACACAAGCCAGTACTTGGAAGGAATCACAAAAGACCTGGAGCAGAACACATACCGCGCGGACATATGCATTATGTTCAACGGGCTCAGGCGCTATGACGACGGATGGAAAAGCAAGAATGTTGATGTTGAAATCCAGTGGTGCAACAATATGGCGGACCCTAATCCAGCCTGGAAAACCGCGCAGACACTTTCAACCGGTGAAATAAACGCGAACAAAACCGTAAGATTCCAGACTTCAATCATATTTTCAGCGGCTGAATGTTTTGGAAAAGACATTTCCGTGCGCCTTGTCAGAAAAACAGAGGAAGATGAGACAAACAGCCAGGAAACGTGCTACCTTTGCTATATAAACTGCTGGCAGTATGACGCGGTGAAATCAACCGCTTCCAACCTTGTTCCGGCGACACCAATAGAAGACCCATGGAACGAGCGGACGCTTAGAATAGGGCTTACAGTTCTTTGCAACGACAGCACAAAGGACACGCTGGACGAAATAAACTGCATGGCGTACGGAACAGCCAGAATATGGAACGGCGAAAAATGGACTGAAACACGCTACCCTACTAGAAACCCTGCCGCATGGATTCTTGAAATCCTTACAACAGAAATTCATCCCCACTCAAAATACCGGGATGATGAAATTGACCTTGAATCCCTGGGAGCGCTTTACGAATACTGCGAAAAAGAACAGTTTTTCTGCGACGGAATTGTTACAAAGGACACAAAGAAAAGCGATCTTCTGAACCAGATTCTTGACGAATGTTTTGCGACGATGTACAGGAACGCGGACGGACAATGGACGTTCGCAATCGAGCAGAAACAGGAAATTCCGGTGGCTCTTCTGAACGAGCAGAGCATAAAAAGCGTATCCGTGGCAAAGACATTCGCCCGCGCTTCATACGCACAGAAAGTAACATACACGGAACGCTCCACATGGAACATCAACACGCTGTACATAAACGAGGCGAACGAAACAAATTCAGCCGCCCTTTACCGCGCCGGAAAAACAATTGCAGAAACCGCGCTGAACTACATAACAACTGGAAAACAGGCAATGAAATACGCCCGCCGCGCAAACGCACGGCAAAAGCTCCAGCCGCGTGAAATCATTGTGAACGTAGGACACGAGGGCGACTACTACCCGCTTTACTCAAAAGTTCTTTTGCAGATGAAGCAGATGAAAATCGGACTTTCAGGCGGAATAATCCACGGCGCAATAACAGAAAACGGACTTCTTAGCCAGATTAAAGTTTCAGACCTTTGCGACTTTACGGACAAGACAAAGAAATACGGAGTTATCATACAGGCGCAAAACGGAACTGACTCACGCCTTTTGTATCTTAAAGTCAAAGGAACAGGAAAAACAAGAATTCTTACTCTTGCAAGCCCTGCGCATTGTGAAATAATTCCTGAATACGGAAACATATATTCATTCGGTTTTCTTGATTCAAACGGAGAATTCACAAGTGTTACGAACCAGATGACAATCTATAGCGCAAAGCAGAACAGTTCCGGCTGGGAGCTCACTCTAAAAGACTACAACGATGCGCTTTTTGATTACGGGGCTATTCCTGAATACAAGACAAACCTTACTACAAGAAAAGAATCCGGGACAAAAATTCCTGCGCTCACATACGGCGATGTGAAAGCGGCGGTTACCGAAGCAAAAGCAGAAATCACAAGCACAATCGACATAAACAAATACACCCTGGACATCTCCCCGGAAGCACAGGGCGTGCCGTCATCAAATGACGGAAAGCTCGGCTCATCGTGGGTGTATATATCCGCATATCTTTACTACATGGATAAGCAGATAACCGACAACATAACATACAAGGCATACCTTTCAAGCGGTGATGAGATCGGACAGTGGGACGGCAACAAAGTAAAAATTTCAACCGGATTTTTAAAAGGCGACGTGCTTTATATCACCATAAAAGTTATCTACAAGATTGACGACCTTAACATAGTTGAACGAGAAGTCCAGGCACAAATCTCACGGCTATACGGAGCGGATTCAACAAAAATCTACAAAATGCTTTTTCCTGACGGCGAAAAAGTAAAGGTCGACAAGACAGGCGAAATCATTGAGCCGGAGCAGTTAAGGGCTGTAAAAAGAGTGGCTAGCGGAAACGCTGAAAATGATACGACTTTCGGAAAAATAACCCTTGAAACTCTTCCGGCAGGAGAAGAAAAAGACTATTCAGGATATTCGCAAGTTAAAACAACAGAATCATTTTCAGAGAAGAAAACATATTATCACGCGACAGTTCCATTTCTTGTAAAAGCCGGAGACAATGCCGTGATAGGCGACGGCGATAAAAGCGGAGCGTTATTTTTTATGGAGAAACTTAAATGAAAAACTACACAAGCCTTGAAAAGATGAAAGCCAGCGATGTTGCACCGAGCTTTACAGAAGAAAAAGTAACCGCGGAAACATTCGCCCAGGAAGTCGCAAAAGGAACTCTGTACAAGGGATTCGAGCCGCCCAAAGACGCGACAATGCTGAAATTCCGCTACTACTCCCCGGACGGAACGCTTATCGAGCAGAACAATGTTCCGGTTGTGTATGACGGAACAGGCGTTGAGAGCGTGAAAACCTACTATCTTCTTACAGACAAGTCCAGCGGAATAACGCTTGCTTCAACCGGCTGGAATGAAAAACCACAGACAGTAACCAAAGACAAGCGTTTTTTATGGACGTACATTAAGACAATCTACACAAACAAGGCTTATTCCTGCACAGACCCGTGCATAACCGCGGTATTCGGAGAGCAGGGCGAACGCGGAGCAATGTACCTGGGGCATTACAAGGACAATCAGGAGGCTTACGAAGCGAACAAGCCGGCAGTGTTTGACGGCGACTATTACCTGAACACAACAGATTCATATCTTTATGACTACCACAAGGAGAGCAACAATTGGACGCCAATAAAAGACTTTACAGACTACCGCTACAACCAGTCGATAAACGACATCTTTGCCGCGATTGAAAATTCAGACGATGTTAAAAAGTTCATCAAGGCTAAAAAAATATGGGTTCAGCACATTGCGGCGGCAGTGGCAAGAGTTGAAACGCTCTACTCCAACGTGATAAAACTCGTGCAGGGAACAGACCTTGACGGAAACACAAAAGGCGGAGTTATACAGTCGGATAACTATGTAGCAGGAAAGAAAGGTTGGCAGATAAAGCACGACGGAAGCGCAGAATTTCAGGACGGAATTTTCAGAGGCACATTCAACGGATTGCACATTAAGGCATCAGACATAGCGGCTTATATAGATTTTGACGAACAAGAACTGCCGACAACGAGTATAGACTCTGGTTCTTTTTCAATTGGACGCGGCGCTGTAAGTTCCGGAGGTTCTGTCGTCATAGGAAACAATGTTATTTCCGGCGGAAAAGACAATGTTATTATAGGCAGAGATATAACAGATAATAAAGGTTCATTGCAATGTATCATGATTGGCAAAAATATAAGCTGTCCAACAGGATATGGGATTAATATAGGAAATTCGATAAAAGCAACTAAAGACCTAGCAGTTAATATAGGATATTCAACAGAAAATAAAGGACGCGGCGCAATTTGTATAGGATATAAAACCAAAGTAACGGAAGTGTCAGGTTCTACAGAATCACCGACCGAAGCTATTGCAATCGGAAATGAATCTTATGTTCGCGGAATAGGGAGCATTTGTATCGGAGGAACTTCGGCAACTGAAAATAAGAATTGCATTGCTATCGGAAATGGCGCAGTTGCTTCTGTTTATAATCCTATCGTAATCGGCTCTGCCATAGCATCAAAATTCAGAATTTTCTATTTTCCTGCAAAAACCCCTTTCTCAACCGTATGGGGGAAAATACACAACACAGCGATAAGACGCTTCAATGTAGGACAGTCAAGCTGGGGCGGATGTATTGGAAGTTATCAGTATGAGCTTTGTAAATTCGGCATCGAAAAAGTTTCTTCCGGTGGTTTTGACCCAATTTGTTTTTTCAACGCTAGCAACAACAAGGTTTTAACAATAACAAATGATCCAACAAAAATTCTTAATTATCCGCTTACATTAGGATGCCTGCCAATTAATTGATTTTTTATATTTCTTTAGAATTTTTATCATTTTAGTATTGACAAAAAAGATAACCTATTATATTATTAAATCATCAGGGAGATGAAAAACTTAATATAAAAGGAGCTTTAAAATGATTGAGTGGATAGAAGAGCTTGCGGCTCAAGTCATAGGCGGAATAATTGTGTACCTAATCTGCAGATGTCTTGAACGCAAACTCTAGCAGAGCCGGAAGTTCGTTGCTCATTACAGCGAACTTCCACCACTCAGTATTTTAAGCAATGGGAAAGTATATGTCAATTATTCTGCACTGTATCATTTCTAGCGTTATTATTGGAATCATTGTCTACATTGTTTTAAAAGGTGGGAGAAATGGAAGAAACTAAAACACGAGCCCCACGCTCAAAAGAACGCGGCAAAGGAAAGAACAACAAAGGCACTCAACGAGTTATGTTTCAAGTAAGCTGTAAGCCAGAAGAAAGAGAGCAGATAAAAAAACTTGCGGCTGAAAGCGGGAAAAATCTAAGCGCCTTTATTCTTGAAAGAATTCTTGAGAACGCCTAACATCCGGGCCTTGTATTTTTTTTCAGAAATACAAGGCTTTTTTTTATTCCGACTACATTTTTCCCTGCAACAAAATCAGACTTTGGTGAATATTTTTCTTTACAATACGCATAAAATATATGTATAATATCAATATGACAGCAAAAGAAGTTCTTAAAATATTAAAAAAAGACGGCTGGTATGTTGTGGAAATACAAGGCTCTCATTATCAGTTAAAACACCCTGACAAAAAAGGAAGAGTAACACTTCCTTTTCATTCTGGAGACTTGAAACCCGGAACATTGAACAGCATATTAAAGCAGGCTGGTTTAAAATAATTTTTTTAGAGGTATAAAAATGGAAAAAGTTTCATATTTTGCAGTTTTTGAAAAATCGGATGACGGTTACAGTGTTTATTTTCCAGATATTCCAGGCTGCGTTTCCTGGGGAGAAAATATTGCGGAAGCCCAGCAGAACGCAAGAGAGGCTCTGGAGCTTCATTTGTACGGAATGGAGCAGGACGGTGAGGCTTTTCCAAAGCCTTCTGAAAATGTAAAATCGGGGTCCCTGGAAGATGTTGTTGTGCTTGTAAGCGCATTTCCGGAACTATTCAAAGAACAGTATGAAAATAAAAAAGTCCGCATAAACGTTACAATCTCAAACAAATTAAAACAAATTGCCCAGGCAGAAAAAATAAACTGCTCGCAGGTTCTGGAAACCGCTTTGAAAGGCATGCTGGAAAATTCGTTTTAACCGCGACGTTGGAGATTTTATAATCTAGCGTCTTTGCGCTATTATATTCGCAGGGGAATCCAAGCAAAAAGACAAACAGTCGCACAATAAAATACATTCTCAAACATAAAAGCCAGGGCGCAGAAAAATGCGTTCCGGCTTTTTGTATTTAACAGCGTTTTTTTTATAAGCGAAAATGACTATAAATAAAAGAGGACACAATGGCAAACGAGCTTGAAGTAAAGGAAATATCGGAGCTGAACGATTTATCGTTCAATGATGAATCGCTGGTGCTTGCATACACTGAAAACGAGGGTGTCGGCAAGGCAACATTTGCGCAGGCAAAAAAAATAATCGGCTGCGATGTAAACCTTGAGCAGACAAAGACAGGAACAGCACCGAGTGCGGAGAACGAGCTTACAGCCACCATAAGGAACGGCAAGACCACAACAACAAAGACATTCACAATCAAAAACGGAACAGGGCTTTCAGCCGCGACGCAGACCGAATCAACAGACGCGAACGGACTAAGAAGCAACGCGGTAACGCTTAAATCCAGCGACACAACGCTTGTTCAGGATGTGAGTTTCACCGTGAAGGACGGAGCGGGAATAAAATCCCATAACCAGACCGAAACGACAGACGCAGACGGATTAAGAAAAAACACCCTTGCCGTTGCGTACACAGACGGAAAAAAGGATTCTATAACCGTAAAGGACGGAGTCGGCATTAAATCTCATTCACTTGAAAAGACCACAGACGCAAACGGACTTTCAAAGACCACCCTTAATGTCGCATATACAGACGGAAAGACAGATACCGCCGCAATTTCAGACGGAGTTGGAATCAAGTCTGCAAGCCAGACAAAAGCCTCCACCCTTTCGGGCGAACTGAACGAGTACACTGTAAGGCTCACGGACGGAACGGAAAGCAAAATCAATGTTTACAACGGACGAGCCGGAAAAGACTTTAGAATCAAGAAAACGTACACTTCCATTGCGGCGATGAACGCGGACTTTTCTGGAACTGATGTGGAAACATACGAATTCGCAATGATTGACACCGGAAGCGTTGAGGATGCGGACACTGGAAAACTCTACTGCAAGGGCGAAAGCGAATGGAAATACATCGGCGACCTTTCGGGAGCACAGGGAATCAAGGGCGACACAGGAAACGGAATCGCCTCCGTTGAAAACTCGCTCACAGAAGAAGGAAAAATAAAAATTGCTATAAAAATGACGGACGGCACATCCAATGAATTTCTGATAAACAACGGCTTGCAGTACACCGCCGGAAACAACGTGAACATTTCAGACAGCAACGAAATCAGCGTTGATTTGAGCGGAAAAGCGGACAAATCAGCTTTGGAAACCCACACGTCAAACAAGAGTAATCCGCACGGAGTAACAAAGGCACAAATCGGGCTTGATAAAGTGGACAATACAAAAGATTCAGAAAAAAGCGTAAAGTATGCTACATCAGCCAAAAGCGCAGCCTCTGCTGGCACTTGTACAGGAAATGCCGCTACTGCTGATGTAGCATACAGAATCAGGACGACGGCTCCAACTTCTTATACAAACGGCGATATTTGGATAGGTTGATATGGGAATAAAGTTCAGATATAACGATAAAACATATTCGCTGTACAATGACAACTGGAACGGCTCTTCATCTTCTCCGGATTATCTTATGTTTACGAGTCTGTATAGCTATCCGGTTCCTGCCTCCGCAGACAGAGGGATAAAAATCAGGGTAAAAGACAACGGCAGTGTTCGGCGATACATTGACAACTCCGCCCCTACAATCTGTTTCCGTAAAAACGGAAAAACTTATTACTGTGCAAAAAGTTTAACGCAAGTATATCAACGCACTGTTTCCTACAAATCCAACGGCGGAAGCGGCTCAATGGATTCGCAGACATTCTATCCTGATGACGGCGAGAGTGTAACGATCAAGGCGAACGGCTTCACAAGAAGCGGATATTCATTTGTAAACTGGAACACATCCTCAGACGGAAGCGGAACTTCTTACAATGCTGGTGCAAAATACTCAGGCAACGGACTTAGCCTTTATGCACAGTGGAAAATCAATTTCAGTGCGTCCGGCTGGGCTTACGCATACTCTTCTTCAAATGTATGGCAAACAACACAGAGCGGAAAGACTATCTACCACTGGCAGGAGCATATTTACACCATAAGCGTCAAGGTAACAGCTCCGTCCACCAATGTATACGATTTTATAGTTGTATCAAACTCAGGTCTTTGGAGTGGCAGTCTTGTAAGCAATCCAGATATTCCAATGAACGGTTCTACAACAAAAACATTGTCTGTTCAGGTAAGATTCAGGGCAAGTGCATTTGGTGGCGACCCTGCCACGCATCTTGTAATAGGCTTGAGAGATAGGACTAATAGCGTAAACACTGTTGTATCTCGATTTACAGTCAACACATACCTTTCATTCGGAACAACAGACAGCGAGGAATAAATATGAAAACAATTCACCCACGTTACAATTCAAGACCAGAATACAGGATGCACTACGCCTCCCTTACATTCAACTCAAAATGCAATGCAAAATGTCAGGACTGCTGCGGAGAGATTATAAACAAGCCTGATATGCCGCTTGAGAAGGTAAAGGAAATTCTGAATGTTACAATCCAAGGCTTGCGTATAAAGAAAATCTATCCGTCATGCCTTGCAGAGATGACGCTCATTCCGTATGTTAATGACATTGTAAAATACATGGAGGAAATCCATACGGCAGGAATGATTGTTTCACAGGACACGAACGCAAGGTTCATCCCCGACGGATTCATAGAAACGCTCAATTCTCTTACATTCAGCTATCATCTCTCAATCTCAATCTGGGGCTGGGATGAAGAAAGCTGGAACAGACTGCAAGGCGAAGGTTCTTTTGAAACTGTCGTTGGAAACATAAGACGCTACCTGAAGGAACTGAAATATCCACCCACATTCAGTTTTCCGTACATAACAGATGAGCAGTACACAAAGACGCTTGCTTTTATAACAGAACTTTGCAAGGAAGTCGGCTATCAAGTCCAGACAGTAACAACAAATTCTGACGCTCCAGAAATAACAGCGATAAAGGACAGCGGAATAATTCCTGTATATATCAGAAAATATTCGCAGCACGTTACAGAAAACATCGTCGATGTTTTCTGTGAACAAGAGAAAATCGACTATGTTCCGTTCAATAACTGCGACAATCTCTTTCAGGCACTTACAATAGACAGCCTTGGAAATATATATCCGTGTACCGGAATGTACAGAAAGCCGTTTGCAGTTCTTGCGAATGTAAACGATTATTCACCTTTCACATACAAGGATTTGCTCGATATTCTTCACAGCGATAAGGCTATGGCGTGTCTTCACGACAATTATACGGCAGGAAAATTCGCCTGCGATTTATGCAAGACTTGCTCTGCAAGAATATGCAATTAAGGAGAAAATGAAATATGAAATATCTTATTGACTTGACAGATAAGCAGGTCGGCTCACTTGCAAGACAGTACAAGAACTTAAAGAAAGATGACGAGTATCTTCTCTATGACCCGATGGAGTGTAATATCGAAGGGAAGGATTTTGTGAACACAACGAACTATCTTCTGAAAGATGGAGAGATTGTATTGCAGGACACAGATGACAATGATTCAAGGCGTACAAAATTTACTGTTGATTTTGACAAGGCCCTTGAATGGTGCGACTGCTATGTTACATTTATGTCAATTCCTTTCATTCTTGGCAACTGGGGCGACATAAAAGCTGCTGAAGAAAAAATCAACACTGTTCTTGCACGAATAGAAAAGGCAAAGCAAGCCGGAAAGAAGATTTATCTTGGAAATGCGTTCAGCGAAGAATTTGATGACATTGCAAGAAACTATAAAAACAGCCTGAACAAGTTTATAACAAAAAATGATTTGGAAGAACTTTCTGAATACGACGGACAGTTTCAGGCAGGCTTCTTGGCTGAAACAAAAATCACAATGGTCGTTGGAACAAATTCAGCCTGTGGAAAATTCAGCTCTGCTCTAAAAGTGAAAAAATACTATGAGGAAGAACTTGGAGAAAAAGTCTGCATAGTGAACACGGAGGAAACTTATCCGTTCCTTGACAATTCCAGCGGAGAGCTGTACGGATTCTGCCGGAACTTTTCAGACCTGACAACAGACGAGGATTTGCAGTATCTCCAGTGCCTTGTCGCAAAAATCATCTCAGAACAGAATCCTGACAGGATAATCTTTGTAACTCAGGCAGGTATCGGAACAGGAGGAATCCTTGCGAATTATCCTATGACAAAATCTGGCAGAAAGATGAAAGGTGTATGGGATATTCTAATAGAGCGTGCTTTTGGTCTTACCTCTGTTGTTGTCTGCGGAAACTGGAACTGCATTGCACAGATTGAGCGTACAATAAGTTACTTCAATATAAAAGGTGCTGACATAGACGGAATTTATGTTTCTCCAGTAACATTCCGTGGCAGCTACACAAAGATTTTCGAGCCGGAAGGACAGGATGAATACTTCTATCTTTCAAATGTAAAGGGTGATGTAAACCAGATTCTGCCAGCCTTAAATGGACTTGCCTTGAAACATCCGAATATCCGCATACGCTGCGAGTACGGAAACCTTACTGAAGAAGTGGAGAAATTCAAACAGTCTAACAGCTTTGCTGAACAGGCAGCCTCTCTTTTCGCCACAGATGTTATCAACTCAACAATGTCTATTCTTGATGATACACAGAAACAGGTCGCAGAGCAGGAACTAAGAAGCCAGCTTGATTACAATGTCGAGAAGGAGTCTTTTGAGAAAGCAAAGAAAGTGATTCTTGATGCGCTTTCACAGAAATAAAAAAGAATAAATCATCAGAAATTGAAGCCCAAAAAATAGCATTTTTAGAACGGCGATAACTCTTGCCGTTCTTTTTTTATATTTCAATCTATAAATAGTATTTATTTTTATACTTGTTTTTTGTATCAAATGCCACGCTTGTCAATTTTTTTCAGACATTTTTTTATTCAAAATTCTTCTTATTTTATTATCGCTTTTTTTTATCTTCTTATTTTATTATCGCGTTTTTTTGTTTTCTTATTTTATTACGGCTTTGACATAATAACTTTTTGCTTTATAATTGTTTCTAGTTTTTAGGTTTTTTGAAATTCTGCCGATAAATCGGGACAAACCCTGTAAAACGCTAGGTTAGGTTCAAATCCTGTCATCCCGATTACTTTTTACTTAATTCTTTGTTATGTAAAGAATTGGCTTTCGAGGTAAAAAACTTAATTACATTTATTTTTCCAGGTATTTTTTCACATTTTGCCTAGATTTTTGTATGGAGTTTTTATGCTTGACCGCCGTTATAAGTATTCTTTACGTCTGACTAGTCCGTTTTATATTTTCCGCAAGTACCTCAGAAGCGACATTTTATAAGCCGTGGTAAATGTATTCTCAGAAATCTTAGAGGATTTTGGCGGTATCGGATGGGCGATTCTCAGTTTCTTGCAGAGTCCAGATGACGCGACGAATGAAACGCAAATCCTGTCATCCCGAAAACTATCATTCACATATTATCGTTATTTCTTTTGAAATTCCAATTCCATTGCACTCTGCAGAAACGTTCAAGGTGTATTCACCAGAAATCCATGCGGTGTCTGCAAAAATGTATATGGCAGAAGATTTTTCAGACGAATAAGAATCTGTCTTGTCTTCTGATTTTAGCAATACACAGTCTTCGGCGATTGCGCCTAAATAGTTTCTTGTAACTTTCCAGTTCGAAAGCTCAACTAAAGCACCGTCTATGACTGCTTTAATTTTTATATAACTTCCCTTTGTAATTTTTGAATTACCTGAATCCAGCACAAACTCAATCTTTTTTGCATTTTCAATTGGATTTGAAGCCACACCGGAAGAATCGTGTCCGACTTTTTCCCATTGCGCATACAGAGTTACGACCGCATTATTTTCTATGGCGAGATTTTTTATTTTTTCACTTGCGGCGTAAGAAGTTCCGCTTCCATCTTTTTCTGTATTCCAGGCGCCTGCTCTAAAACCAAAAGGTAAATCAAAAGTATTTTCCGGCAATGTGAATTCAACGCCATATTTTGCAGAAATATCAGGAATATTTCCAGAAGCGCCGTTTCCATCAAATTTTACTGTATATTTGTTCCTGTCATATTTTATTTTAACAACAGTAGAGCCATCCTCGGAAATAACCTTTTGTATAAGGGGCTGTGCAGTAAAACCTTCATAATCTTTTAATGCAGCCTCTGTCTGAGCGCCAACCACACCTTCAAGAGGCTCTAATTCCTCGAGCGTATATTCATCATCGTCTTCATTTTGAACAAAATGATAGACTTTGTATTTCGCCATTTTTCCCCACTCTGCCAAAAAATCAAAAGAAGATGAAGAAACGTAAATTTCGGAGACATAACCTGTTTTTTCATCAATTTTTATATAATCAGGAATTTCCGTGCTCTTGCTAACAGTATTGCGGTAAAATTTCCATCCGACAAGAACATTTCCATCCGCGAATTTCAAAACCTCCGGGTCATTAGCTTTAGGAAGATCCTCAGAGGGCAGAGTCGTTCCAATCATATATCGGCGTGTAAAAAACGAAGAATCTTCAGCTTTATAAAAATTGAAAGTTACGGAAAATTCTTCTTCGCGGATTTCATCAAAATCGCTGAACCAGTTTACGGAACACGAGGAAACAAACAGAAGAGATAAAAGAATCAGCAGGAACAAGGACTTATTTACCATCTTATCCCCAATGAAATATAAGGCGATAAAAAATCTGTCGGCATTCCGTCAATAAATACAAAAATATAATCCGCTCCGGCTTCCATCAAAAAATTTCCGGCAGTAAAGACAAGAGAACTTCCACCTTGAACGCCAAGATATCCGTATGCGGCATCTTTTTTCAGATTGTCAGAATCTTTGTAGTCCATAAAATTCTGAATGAAAATCAAATTTCCGCCGGCGCGAACATTCAGTTTCAAGGCATTTCTGAAAATTTTTCGCTGATACAAAAGGTTCATTCTTAAAAAGGCAAATTTGTCGCTGTAATCATAATTTGAAGTATTCAGATCATATTTTGAAACCAAGGAATCTATTTCTATTCCAATTCTGTTTGAATTTTTTATCTCCGGAACAAATCCTAACTTTAATCCTAAAAAAGGCATGGCTTTTCCGTCGGAAAATTCGTCAAAAAACGGGCTAAAAAGAAGACCTCCGTCCGCAGCCGCATAGAATCCCAAAATCCGCTTTTCTTTTTTTCCGCTTTTTTTAGTCTCTGGTTCTGCAGCGATTTTTTCTTCCGCAAAAATTTCCGCTTCTGCGACAGTTTCTGTGTTCTCAGAAAGTTTTTTTTCTTCCTCAGCCTTTGCAAGACGCTCCTGCTCCGCTTTTTCCGCCGCTATCCGCGCCTCTTCTTTTTTCCTGCGCTCTTCTTCCTGCTTCTGCGCCAGCTGTCTTTCTTCCTCTGCCCTTGCAAGTTCCAAAGCCCTGGCCGCCTCGGCTTCTTCCGCAAGACGTTTTTCCTCGGCAATTCTTGCCTCTTCTGCAAGCCGCTTTTCTTCCTCAGCCTTTGCAAGACGCTCCCGCTCCGCTTTTTCCGCCGCTATCCGCGCTTCTTCCGTTTTTTGGTCTACAACCTGAATTGAATCAGACTCTGTTTTCTGCCCAAGAGGATTTTCAACTATAAGTTTCCATTCGCCGTTTTCAACCTTTGGAAATTTCACTTTTGTCGCAGTTTTTTCGTTTTTGCCCGCGGATTTTTGCATAACCAGAGAACCTTTTATTGTTTTTCCAGTTTTTTCGTTTACAAGAGAAACCGCAGAATCTTCGTTTACATTCTTTATATCAGTTTCAATAAAAAAATCATCGTCTTTTGAAGGAACAACAGATTTTTTCTGGACTTTCACTATTTCCGGAAGCTCAGCCTTAAAAATTTCAAAAGAATTCCAGCCGCTCGCAGTTTGAACCCGCCCGAATGAGTTTAAAACAGTAACCTGGTATTCATACCGGCTGGCAGGAAGATTTAGATTTACAAAATTTTCTTCAGTTTCAAAATAATATTTTTTTCCGCTTTTTACATCCCGTATTTCAACTTTATATCCAGAAGCGTTTTCATCCTGTTCCCATTGAATTTTTTGCTCAAACGAATTCTTTTCAATTTTTGTTTTGTTTTTTTCAGCTTGCGGAAAAGCATTGAATCCATGAAGCAAAATAACGCAAAAAAGCACGAGGAAATTTATTTTTTTCAAAAAACAAGAATCATTTTGCATACATTTTTCCCGGCTTTATCAGACGAATTTTTCCAGGGAGTTCCACTCTGATTTTAAATGTCCCGTTAGAAACCTTGCTTCTCTGTTCTTCATAGCCATCCCGTGCATGTGCAAAGGCTATGACTGACCATTCAAAGTCGCCTATATCGAAATTCTGTTTCTTTATTTTAACTTCATTTTTTTCTGTGGCGGCAGAATAAATTAATTTTGAGCTTCCATCCGCAAATTTCTGCCGCAAAATAAAATTATAATCAGTCGCGCCATCAACTTTCTTCCATGTGAATGATATAAATTTATTTTTCTTTAAGTATGGATTTCCGATTACAAAATTATTTTCAGGCAATACCAGCGAAGGAGCAGAAAGCAGAGGTATCTCTGAAACAGAAAATTCATTTTTAGAAGAATCCAGCGGAATTCCGTCGGAAGTGCTTGCTATAATCTGCCAGCGGTAATTTCCTTCTGTAAGCCGTTCTATTTTTACTCCGCCCTTAGGATTTAAGACAGAATGAACTTTTCTGGCAGTTCCATCTGATGAAATTTTATAAAGGACAAATTCAGATTTTGAAGGAACATCAATCTCATTCTTCCACGCAAAAACCGTAGGATTTCTTACTGCGGAAAGACCTTCAATTTTTGCAGAATCAGCCGGAAATTCAAGAGAAACAGGAACCGGATTCCTTAAAGAAAATGGCACAGCAGAAACAGAGCTTGCCCTGAGCGGACTTGCCACCGTTTCCTCTGAAAAAGCCTGGATTAAAACTTTGTATTTTTCCGGCGGAAGAACAAAATTTGCAAAATTTTCCTTTATTCCAGATTTTTCAGCGATGATTTTTCCATTTTTGCCGCAAATTTTTATATTATAGTAATCAGCGCCGTAAGTTTTTTTCCATACAAGGCGTGTGGATTTTTCAGAATAAGTAAGATATGTTGAATTTTCCTTCGGAAGAATAAATTCCGGCGCGGAAAGTTTTTTCAAAATATTCAGAACGCGGAAGTCTGAAAAGCCGCTTTTTTCTCCGTTTTCCGACTCTATGCCGACACGCCAAAAATAAGTTCCAGAAGGCAGATTCAAGCCCGCAAGATTTTCAATTTTTTCCTGATTTACAAGTTTTTTTTCAAATTTTATTTTTGAAAAATCTTTTCCGGTTGAAATCTGAAGCACGCTTGCTGAAGAATCTGTTTTAAAATCATCCGCAATTTTCCAGGCAAACCTGGTTTTTACAAACTGTTCCGGTTCGACTGAAAAATTTTCCGGCGGATAAACAAGACGGTTTTTATCTTTTGCAATTTTTTGCACCGAAAAACTCCGGATGTCCGACTGTGGAGTAAAGTCATCAGGTTCTGAAGCCTTTCGAATGACACGCCAAAAATAAGTTCCGTCAGGAATTGACCAGGAAGAAAGCGCTCCTATATTTTTTCTTAAAAAAGTAGAATTTTCAATTTTTTCGGAATAGAAAATATCTGAGAATTCTTTATTTTTTGAAATTTCAAAATCATATTCCGCATTTTTTATCTCAGATTTCCATGCGAACTGCAGGGCATAAGAATTTGAAGAAGAAACAGAATCCGTATATGCAATTTTTGCGCCGTCTGCCGGAAGAAAAAGCACAGGCGGTTTTATCCGGTCGTTTTTTATGACCGAAAAATGTTTTATTTCCGACGGAAAAACGTAGCCGGTTTCATTCAGCGAATAAAACGGAGTTACCCGCCAATAATATTCCCCGGCGGAAAGCTTTTTTACCGCAAAAGAATTTCCTTTTACTGACTCAGAAAAAATTATATTCTTCATATCGCGCGAGTCAGAAATTTCAAGTTTATAGTGCCCGGCAAAATCATTTCCGTTCCAGCTGAACAGAATCTTGGGAACTTCCGTTCTGTAAAAAAATTCCGAGGCGGAAACCGGCGACAGCGCAACAACAGGGTCAACATTCGTTACAGATATTTTTCCAGACGAAGGCTTGTCTTTTTCATTTTCCACAAAGACACGCCAGTACAAAACTCCGGCAGCAACAGGAATTTCAATGCTGTTTCCAAAAGGAACATAAGTTTCTTTTATTTTTGAAAAATCTTTAGAAAAGGAAGTCTGCACAATAACTTTTTGATTTTTCTCAGGTTCTCGGACTTTCCACTGAAGCCTTACAGGAAGCGAGTTTTCATCAAATTTAAGAAGATTCAAATTTTTTGAGACAGATGTAACGGTCACCGGATTTTTTGTAACCGCGCCAGACTCTTCTATATTGACGCTTTCTCCTGAAGAAATTTTTTCAGTTCCGCCGTTTTTCGTTACAATTTCTGCAGTTCCGCCATGAAGCTCTATGCTGTTCATTCCGCCGGAAGAACCAGATTTTACAGCAAGGTTACTTCCAGAATCCATCTTTACTGTCGTTCCATCCTTCGTTGAAACAGTCATTCCTTTTCCGCTTTTGGATTCTGAACCGTCAACTTGAATGTCTCCGCCTGAAACTTTTATTTCAACACCTTTTTCTGAATAAGAAATTTTAAGCATTGTATTTTCATAAAGCTCAAGTTTTGTTCCGTCATTAAACTTTACGATTGCCTGGGAAAAATCCGATGTATAAATTGTGTCCTTATCATAAAGCGGAGAATTTTGAGAAAGCCGTTCCCATACTACGCTGTCATCGAACTGGCGCTGGGCAACTTTTTGCTTAAAATAGATTGTCGCAACCTTTTCCTTGTCAGTTCTTACGGTAGAACGGTTAAGTTCCTGAGTAAAAAAATATAAACTTACGCCGCAAACAGAAAGACAAACTAAAACTATAAGAAAATCAATCAGATGCGACTTGAATTTTGCTTTCCGTTTCATTTAAGTTCACCTTTTCAAAATCCGGCGTCGCAATTCCCAGCAGGGAACGAACCTCGGCAATAGTTCTAGGACCTTTCGGGCCAAGAACTTTCTCACATTCAGAATCTACAGTAAATCCAGGCCGAATCTCCTCAAAAAATTCGGCAATATCAAAATTCGGCATATTCACTACGCCGTAAAAATGTTGAATTCCCTTTCCTTTTACTTCAAAACCGACTGGAATTCTTTCAACTATGATTTCATTTTTAAGGTTTTCCGGCTTGATTGAAAAATTGTTTTCCCTGCACCTTATGCAATCTTTCTTCAGAATATCGTAAGTATCTTCTGTAATAAGCATATCAGTTCCGCAGGGCTTGTTGGAAGCTTCTGTTCTGCTCGCAAAATTAACCGCATCGCCAATCGAAGTAAATTCCATCTTGTCGTAAGAACCCATAAAGCCAACAGTCGCGCGTCCCGAATTCATTCCGCTTCCATTTTTTATATGTGGTTTATAGACAGAATCCTTATCTTTTGCATGCTCCTTTGTAAATTGTTCCGCCTCTTTGTTGTATTCCATAAGGGAATATCGCATCGCAAGAGCGGAACGGATTGCGGCAAGGGCATCTTCCTTTACATACAGGTCATGCTTAGCCTTCATCTCAATTTTTTCAGGGTCGTCGTCTGGAAGGTTTTCCCAGTCAAGCGGCTCCTGGCGCAATACGCCCCAGCACGCCATAATCGCATCGCCTTCAAATTTGTCTACCGTTCCGCCGGTGCGCTTTATACAGCTTACCATGCGGCTCATATAATCGTTCAGAAAATTTATTATTTCCGCCGCGCTGCGCTCACCAAACCTGTTCTTGAAGCCATCTGAAATTTCGGTAAATCCGCGTATATCGCTAAAAAAAATCGTTATATCTTTTAGATGAGGCTCAAAATCAATTTCTTTTCTGATGATAGCCTGCGTTACACCTTTGTTGGTAAGCTTTGTGAAAGTGTTTAAAATTTCGCGCTCGTTTTTTGTACTGTTTATAAGAACGCCTATTTCATCCTTTCCATGGGTCTTCAAATCGCCAAAAAGCTCCGTGTTAAAATCTCCCTTGTTAATTTGGTTCACAACAGCCGTCAACTGCTTAAGAGGAACGCTCATCGTCTTTGAAAAAAACCAGATTACAATAATTACAACGGCAAGAATAGCAACGGCAAGAAAAGCAATAAGGGTTGTGATTTTTCTGGTTTCCTCAAGAATTTTGTATGTGGGAACAACCGTTACAACACCGGCATTTCCTTTTTTCAGTTTATTGAACGCACCGATGTACTGAACTTCTTTTCCCGCGGTTCTGAATGTCTCCCCGTCTGAAAATTCGCTCTGCTTGTTTACAGAAGACAAGCTTTCTTCCCCGCCTTTAAGCATTTCCTGGACAACCTGACTTTTTCCAAAGTCCTCGGCGCGCATCGTTTCCTGGACATCCGAAGAAACAAGAACAATTCCGTCTTCATTGACAAAAATGGATTTATTTATACTTTCTGATGAAAAATTTTCAACAATTTTTTCCGTAGAAAACAAAACCGCCACAGGCTCTTCATCCGTACTGTCTGAAACCGGATAGAATAAAGAAAGAACCGGAACACTGAAAAAAGGAGAAGCATTTTGAATTACAAAATTTCCCTGCTGAGCGCGAAGGAAACTTTCGTCTTCAGAAGCGATGTAAGAATCAACAGAAGTCTCGTCCAGCTCGTTTTCGCCTAAAAATTGAAAATTCAAAAACTTGGATTCTGAGGAAGGGAGGAAAACCGCCACAATTTCTGGATTTTTACTGAAAAAACTGAATGAAAATTCTTTTGCGGCCGTAGGATTTTCGTCATATTCCGCATTTTTCACAAGCTCGGTAAATGTAGAGACATTCGAGACTATGTTGTCTATGCGGTTCTGCAAATCAGAAGCCATGCGCGAATTGATTACAAAATTGTTCTGCCTTGCAGTCTGAATTGTATTTTTGCTGACAAACGCAGAAACAAGCCACGCAAGTCCGGTTAAAGAAACTATAACAATTGTGGAAATAATGCTTATCAGCTTTACGCCAATCGGATGTTTTACCCTGGAAGCCGCCTGCTCCTGTCTTTTCCGCTGTTTTTCGGCTGCGACGGCATTTCGCAGCGCCTGCCTTTTTTCGGCACGTTCTTTTTTCTGATTAAGTCTTTGAACTTTTAAGGCAAATTTTTTAAAGTTTTTCTTCTGTTTTTCCGTAAAAACGACAGGCTTAAATTCCCCTGGAAATTCAAGCATAGCTCTCTCTCTAAAAACCGTTTTATTAACTACAGAAAATGTACCATAATCAAACGCAGAATTTTCCATCAACAATATTTTATCAGATAATTACTGTAAAAACAACAAAATATATAGAAAAGAAATATGCGCTCCGCCGGAAAAATTAAGATTTACATGCCGCCGGCATAATGCGCAAGCTTATTGAATTAATAAAAACAAAGGCGGCAAGCCCGACGCAATTGCGCTGAAATATTCATCTAAAAGACTTTTATAATAATTGAAAATTCTGTATAGTTTTATTGAACAATTTTTTTTAACTGATTTCTTACAGGAGATTAAAATAATGGATAAGGCAGAAATCCTTAAAAGAGCAAAAGAATATATTGCGGCGGAAAAAGACGAACGGTTCAGAAAAGAAGTTGAAGATCTGATTGCAAAAGAAGATTTTACAGAACTGGAAGACCGTTTCTACCGCACTCTTGAATTTGGAACGGGAGGTCTCCGCGGAATAATGGGCGGCGGAACAAACCGCATGAACACCCTTGAAATCAACCTGGCGACCCAGGGACTTGCAAATTACGTTATAAAGGCATTCCCGGAAAAGGCAAAGGCAGGAACGCTCAGCGCTGTAGTTGCCTACGACAGCCGGAAGAATTCTGACGTATTTGCAGAAGCGACTGCTCTTATTTTTGCCGCAAACGGAATAAAAGCATATCTGTTTACAGGACTTCGCCCTACTCCGGAGCTTTCCTATGCTATCCGCTATTTCAAGGCCGACACAGGAGTCGTTGTAACAGCTTCACACAATCCGAAAATCTACAACGGATACAAAGCATACTGGAACGACGGCGCGCAGGTCATAGAGCCTCATGACGTCGGAATTGTTGATGAAGTAAATAAAGTAACAGACGTAAAGACAATATCAAAAGAAGATGCTATAAAATCAGGAAAGCTTGTCCTGATTGACTCAGAAGTTGACGAAAAATACTGGGCAATGTGCGAAGAACAGCTTTTCCGTCCTGAGCTGATTAAAGAATATGCAAAAAACGTAAATGTTGTATACACTCCGCTTCACGGAACAGGCGCGATGCACGTTGAAAAAGTCCTTGGAGACCTTGGTCTTACTGTAAAGACAGTTCCAGAGCAGCGAAACCCGGACGGAAATTTCCCGACTGTAGAAAAACCGAACCCGGAAGAAAAACCAGCTATGAAAATGGCGGAACTGCCACAAAAGCCGACTGTGTAATGGCGACAGACCCTGACTCAGACCGTTTTGGAACCGCATTCCCTGACAAAAACGGAAATTTCGTCCTTCTTTCAGGAAACCAGATGGGCGGTCTTTTAATGGAATATATTTTCCTTACAAGAAAGGAACTTGGAAAACTTCCGGCAGATTCATACTGCATCCGCTCAATCGTAACTTCACCATTCGGAGACTACATCTGTAAAAAATATGGCGTTGAAATGACTGAATGTCTTACAGGATTCAAGTGGATTGCCGCAATCGAAGCTGAACGTGAAGCAAAAGGAAAAGGACACTATGTATTCGGTCTTGAAGAATCATACGGATACAAAGTTGAAACAGAGGTCATGGACAAGGACGGAGTTTCTGCCGCAGCAATGTGCGCAGAGATGACAATGTACTGGCGTTCAAAGGGAAAGAGCATTCTTGAGCATCTGGATGACATGTACAAAGAATTCGGATACTTTGAAGACCGCGCGATTTCAAAGAATTTTCCGGGTTCTGCCGGCGTTGAGACAATGGCAGGGATCATGTCAAAACTCAGAAACGAGGGACTCAAAACCCTTGCCGGAAAAACAGTCCTTAAAATTCGGGATATACAGACTTCAACGGAATATAATCCTGCGAATCCTTCAGAAAAAACTGAGCTTACATTCCCAAAAAGCAATGTGCTCCAGTTCTTCCTTGAAGGCGGCACAATAGTTTCTGCGCGTCCGTCCGGAACAGAACCAAAAATAAAATTCTACATAAACACAAGAACGGATGTGAACGGTTCAACAGACGAAGCGCTTGAAGAAGCAAAAAAAGAAGCCTCGGTTCTTTGCGATAAAATAACTTCAGACATAAACGAGCTTCTTGATGCCGCTGGTAAATAAAATCCTAAAGGATTACAGGCAAATGTTTCATCTTGTAAAATCAGGTGAAACATTTGTCGCCTTTGACACAGAAACTACAGGCCTCGACTGTCATGAATGCCGGATAATTGAAATCGGGGCTGTCAAGTTCGATTGCAACGGATGCATCGCGACGTTCAACACATTGCTTAACCCTGAAAAACCTATTCCGGAAGAATGCATAAAAATCAATCACATCACCGACGAAATGGTAAAGAACCAGCCTTTGATAAAGGACATTCTGCCATCTTTTTGCGACTTTATAAAAGATTCAATAATAATAGGTCATAACGTGCATTTTGACATGAGATTCCTGCAAGCAGAACTTGCAAGGGCCGGATTTGAAGAAAATAAAAACAATGTAATAGACACGCTGGGGTTTGCCCGCTGGGCTTTGCCGGAACTTGAAAAATTCAACCAGCCGTTTCTGGCGGATTACTTTAATATAAGCATAAAAGCCGCACACCGGGCATACGATGACGCAAAAATATGCGGAAACATATTTCTTGAACTTATAAAAGCCAGCGCAGACAGACAGAAACTATTTTAGCCGCGCGGAGCAGTCGCCGGATTAACAGGCATTCCGTTCTGAAAAACCATAAACTTTATGCTGGAATCATTGCCGCGCCCAGTTTTTCCAAGTTCTGCGCCGAAAACAACGTAATCGCCTTTTTTTACCGAAACTTTGTTCAGACCTGAATACGAATAAATCAAGCCTGTCTTTGACTGGATGAAAATAACCTCTCCAAAACCGCGGTAAATGCCTGTATACATTACAGTTCCCTCCCGGACAGCCACAACAGACTCATTGTCTTTTCCTGTAAGCTGAACGCCGCCGACTTTTCCGCTTATATTCTTTACAACAGGATTTGAAAGCGGCCATGAAACGCCTTTAGAAGGAATGTTCGCAGAAGAAGCGTTATTTTTTCCGGGCGAGTCAGGCTTTTTATCTGAAGAAGTATTTGAAGAAGAACCAGCAGGCTTTGCAGTTCCGCCAGATTTGGAAACTGACGCTCCTGTCTTATTTGAACCTGAAATTTCCGCAGGAACAAGAATTTTCTGCCCTATTTTTATCGTCGAAGAATTATCAAGATTATTAAGCGAAAGAAGCTCATTCAGCTTTATATTGTATTTGCGGGCAATTCCATACAGAGTATCGCCCTTTTGAACAACATAGGCCGCTGTTGCGGAAGTCCTTGAAGAATCCTTTTTATAATCAGAAGTTTTAGACGCGGACAAGGCCGCCGCATTTTCTATATCAGCAGCAGGAATCACAAGCTTTGCGCCGGCTTTAAGCACATCATTTTCAGAAAGATTATTCGCCGCCCTGAGCTCCGGAACGGTAATCTGATATTTTCTGCTTATTGAATAAAGCGTATCACCTTTTTTTACGATATAAGATGAATCAGCATACATACTGAAACAACACAACGAAAAAAGAATTAATGCAATATTGACTGATTTTAACATCCTTGAAATTTTCATAATTTTATTATCGGCAGAAAACCATAAAATATTCTGTTAATTTCCGGCAATTTCGTAAAAAATTTTTCCGGTGTCAATTCCGTTTATCACTTTTCCAGCAGGATAATTTTCAAGCATATTTTTTCTCCCGAATTTCAAGTGATCTGAAGTAATTCCATGTTTTATTGAAATATCGGCTTCCATTAGAGCCGAAATATGATCAGCAATACGGACGATTTTTCCATCAACCGGAGAGAATTCCTCTGAATTATATTTTTCGTTCAATTTTTCCCAGGAAACCTCTTCAGTCTGACCTTCCTGGTTTTTTATCCGGTTTGCAAATTCATTGCTCGTAAAATATATAAGCTCATCCTTAAAAAAGGGCTCCATCAACGGAACAAGCTCCTTGTTTACAATCTCGTCTTCAATTTTCTTTACAATATTAGGAAGCTCATCTGTCGCTTGTTTTACCGGGGAAATAATATCACGCGTTACGGCTTCAGGCAAATCGTGAAA
>OLGV01000134.1_pt1 | contig 32168 bp, 27 predicted proteins | sample 1605761 | NCBI WGS metagenome assembly OLGV01 (sample SAMN03283245) | human gut metagenome | biome: human-associated habitat; material: feces | host: Homo sapiens | place: Peru | collected 2012
CAAAGCGCACAGTCGCACCGCCAAATGCGAAGCATTCCACTTTGCTCCAAGGCTGTTTTTTATGTTTTTGTTTTTTGTTCCCATCCATGTACATAATCTATCCCCCGTATTTATCCACTGACCCTATCAAATGGGGCGATTGTGGGCAGAATAGGCGGAAAGCACTGCAGGGGAGCGAAAATGTGTCATTATTTCACACTTACATATCGGGAAAAAGAAAAATCATCATAAAAATGAAAAAAAACGTCAATTTGATAGTGATAATTATTTTTTTTTCATAAATTTGGGGCATTAAAACCAACTTTAAAAATTAACAAGAACAAACAACTTAAAAACAAACAAAAAAAATGAAAGTCGGTATTCCAAAAGAAATCAAGAACAACGAAAACCGCGTTGGCATGACCCCCGCAGGCGTTGCTGAATTAGTGAAAAATGGTCACGAAGTATTTGTACAGCACACAGCTGGTGAAGGCAGCGGTTTCCCCGATGAGCAGTACACAGCAGTAGGAGCAAAAATCCTCCCTACCATTGAAGATGTGTATGCCACAGCCGACATGATCGTAAAGGTGAAAGAGCCTATCAAGCCTGAGTATAAACTCATCCGCAAAGGACAGCTCTTGTTCACTTACTTCCACTTCGCAAGCGATGAAGATCTCACCAAGGCCATGATTGAAAGTGGCGCAGTGTGCCTCGCTTACGAAACTGTAGAAACTCCCGACCGCCGCTTACCATTGCTCGTGCCTATGAGCGAAGTGGCAGGTCGCATGGCAGCCATCAACGCTGCTTACTATCTCCAGAAGACAAAAGGCGGCAAGGGCAAACTCATTGGTGGCGTGCCTGGCGTGAAGCCTGCCAAGTTCCTCGTGCTCGGTGGTGGCACCGTGGGTGAAGCTTGCGCTCGCTATGCAGCCGGTATGGGTGCAGATGTGCTCATTACCGATGTGTATCTCCCACGCCTCCGTCAACTCGACCTCGAAACTCCAGCCAATGTCCGCACGCTCTACAGCTCCGAACACAATATCCGCATGGAATTGAAGGATGTTGACGCAGTGATTGGCTCGGTGCTCATTCCTGGCGAAAAAACTCCATACCTCATCAGTAGAGAAATGCTCAAGGAAATGCAACCAGGCACAGTGCTCGTCGACGTGGCTATCGACCAAGGTGGCTGCTTCGAAACATCACGCCCAACCACCCACTCCGAACCAACCTACGAAGTGGACGGCATTCTCCACTATGCAGTGGCAAACATTCCTGGCGCAGTGCCCAACACATCAACCATGGCCCTGACCAACGCCACCCTCAAATATGCCGTAAAACTCGCCAACAAGGGCTGGCAACAGGCATGTAAAGAAGATGAGGCACTCTACAAAGGTCTCAACGTGGTGGAAGGAAAAGTCACCTTCAAGGGCGTAGCCGAAGCATGGAATCTCCCCTACGAGCCCATCACCCTCTAAACACCCCCTAATCCCCAAATAAAACCGGGCTGCCCCCCAAAAGGCAGCCCCTTTTCTTTAGTTACCATTATTTACTATTGGAATATTTTGCTAACGCAAACATCCAAGTGCTGTATAGTTCCATATACACATCAGTACCTATATAGAGTTTTTCTAATTTATATTTATCTATCATTTGTTTGATGGCTTTCTCTTTCCTGTCTGGAGAATAGATTTCCTTCAAGCCCTCTGCGGTGCTTCCATCATATTTTTTATATAGATTCTTTACTATCTCCGTAATCTCTGCCTTGGCTTGCTTTAGCGCATCTTTCACTTCATTTTGGTTTGCCACATCAGTAGCCACAGCTTCATGCCCTTGCTTCACCGCCCGGAGTTCTTCGTCCAAACTCTTAATTTCTTTAACTTGGCGAATGATTCGGTCTTGTTGCTCAATAATTTGGTCGTTGAGTTGCTTTACGTTCAGCGTTTGTTTCACCACCGTTCCATTTAGGCTATCGATTTGATGCTGCTGATTCACAGATTGCTTTTGCACCGCGTCCATTTTCTTCTTTTGACTCACATAGCTCACAATCCAGCCCAGTGCCATCAGCGCCATCACCAATGCCAGCACCGCCATCACCACCTTCACTCCCTGCAAAGGTTTCAGGCACGCTTTAATCTGATAGGCATTATCAAATCTTTTTTCTGGGTCATCGGCTTTGCAGCGTTGTGCCACACGACGCAATCTGCGCCACACCTTAGGAAGTCCCAAAATCAGTATTCCCATACTGTAGATGTCGCTGCGATTATCGATTTCGCCCGGCAACTGCTGCTCTGGGCTGGCATACCCCAAAGTGCCGGCTGGCTCTTTTGCTATGGCATAGTCAGCGCAATCGGCAAACCCAAAATCAATCAGTTTTGGGTGGTGCCCATCTCGTGTAATCAGAATGTTCTCTGGCTTGATGTCGCGATGAACGATTTGGTGCGAATGAATATATCCTATGGCATCGCATAGTTCGCTCAATATTCTATATACCTCATTTTTAGAAACCTTTGTGGTGGAGAAAAAGTCACGCCAACTCTCTCCATCCACATATTCCTGTACGATACACAAGCCCAAACCTTCCACCTGCTCGTAACTGGTGGTCTGCACCACAAAGGGGTGGTTCAACCTAAAGCCTATCTCAAATTCCTTAGCAAGCAGCTGTTGAAACCGAAGATTCGATTCCATGCCACTAATCAGACGCTTAAGCACATACCATTTGCCCATTCGCTGAGCCTTATACACCTCGGAATAACCATTTTCTGAACTGTGAATGAGAGTTATATCTGTAAACTCATCGGAAAACGGCGACTGGTTGACACCATTGTTTTGGTAAAAAGCAGATGTTTGCATATCGTTGCTATCATTTTATCAGCAAATATAGCACACTTAGCCAATTATTCCAAGAAATGCTCGCACAATTAGGGTGGCAAATCATCATGTGGATTGATTATACTTTAGGCTTGTCAAGCCGCCATTCAGCCCGGCTGTGTAGGAGCCCATATTCGAACCATCACGAATCACATTCTTGATTTGAAGCGGCTGATTCAGCACAAACATCATCACCTCCAGTTTATCGCCAGCAAGCAGCATGGAGTTTTCGCTTTTCATCACCGCAAACATATTGTTTCCTAAGGCCACAAAAGTCACCGACCTGTCGTCGCCCCACTCCACTTCTATCAAGTCGCCATCGCCCACTGTGCTTGCCATAATCACCTTGGTGGATAGGAAGCCTGAGTTGACGACCGATTTTTTCACATAGTCGCTCCAACCCAAATACCCCAGGTATCTTGCTAAAATACTCAAAGAGGAACGACGCGTGGTGCTTTGGCTATTGATATAGCCATAAAAGCGCTTGAGCGTGGTGGATGAAATATCTTCACCCGTCACAATTTTCACTTGAAGTGCCAAATAGTCGAAGTCAGTAGGAGAATCTAAAGAGTGCTTGAGTTTCCCCCTTATTTCTTCCTTCATTCGCTCTATATATTCCTGTTCTGACATGTTTTGTTTTCGTTTACTTCTGTTAGCTTTTGCTTGCATGACTTAGAAACGCATCATTTAACCCAAATCGGTCATTAGGGCTTAACAAGCATTAATACAAAATTAGGTATAAAAATTTGAGGAAACAACACGTCAACCCATACCATTTCACTCCAAACCATTCCAAACCGTGCCATTCCGTAGCAGTACAAGCCAATTCTGCCGAACTAAAGCCCTCATATCACCATCACACATTAATAAAAGTAGCATCAGTATCGGCACGAAATATGTCGGTTCTTATTTACAAATCATCATAAAAAGGGTGGAAAACACGCGAAACAAGAATAATTTCAAGCCGCACGGATAGAAAAAAGTCGGAAAACGATATTATCGCCATGTTATAGAACCAAAACACCTCCAATAAAGCCAAAAAGTGCCATAAAAAGCCATTTGGCATACTTTGGCATTGTTTGCCACATTATGGCATTTGTGAAAAATATACGCATATCGTAATTTTGAAACCGAAGAAATGACGTGGCACATCAATGCCCAACGCTAAAAACTTCATGAACAACTGAATACGCGCCTTACACATAACAGAATGTGGATGGTGCGTGGCATAAAAACTAATTAAAATAAAAAACTACATAAACATCTAAAAGCGTCATCGTTGCTTCGTCAGAAGCTGTTAGAAACGAGAATATTCAAAATCCTGCAGCAGATGGGCAGAGACGGAAACCCACGCTTTTCCATTATGTAGCCTTCTTAAAAACTGAACAAAAAGATAAAAATGCCTTCTTGGGTTTCAATAGGCACTATTTGGATCATCTATGGGACTATTTGGAAAAGGTAAAGGTGGCGGACTGATGAATGTGATCCGCTGCGACGAGGAAGAGTATTTGGTATGGAAATGGCGCCCATTAGGCCAAGATGTAAACTCTACCACCAGAGAGAATTCCATTCGATACGGAAGTAGCCTTCGTGTCAAAGACGGTGAAGTAGCAGTATTCGTGTATAAGCAAAAAGATGGTGCTTTTCAAGACTTTATCGTCGGTCCTTACGACGACACCATCAAGACCGCAAACTTCCCTGTTCTTTCAAGCATTGTGGGTATGGCTTTCGGTGGTGAATCACCATTCCAAGCCGAAATCTACTTCATAAACTTGCAAGGCAACAATCAAATTCAATTTGCTATTCCTTATTTTGATGTCACAGACCCTCGTTTGCCCGATTTCCCCGTTCCTGTATCGGTACACGGCACTCTTACTTTTAAACTTGAAGACTACAAAAATTTCATCAAATTAAATCGCCTTGTAAATTTCGACCTCGACTCGTTCAGAAACCAAATAAAGGATGTGATGACCAGAAAAATCAAGGGCATTGTAGCAAATGTGCCCTCTGATTTGTGTATGCCTTTGGTGCAAATGGAACGAAAAATTGATGAAATTAGCGAAATGCTGGAAAATCGCCTAAAAGACAGGTTGGATGAGTTTGGCGTCACTTTGAAGCATATTGATATAGGCAACATCTTGATTGACAAAGAATCCGTGGGCTATTCTGAGCTCAAAGAGCTTACTGGCGGATTAACTGCGGAAACAATGAAAGCCCAAGCATCTTTAAACATAAAGAATATGCAAGACACACAACGCCTCGGCTTAGAGAATATGGCAGAAACAATGCGTATTCAGCGTGAGGAAGCTCAACGTGCACAAAGGCTTCAAACCGAATCCAACTTTATGGGCGCACATTCTCTTGACCAACAAACCAGCGTGCTTCAAACAGCTGCGGGAAGCCTTGGTCAAATGGGCACAATGGGCGGTCTCGGCGGCGACGGCGGTATGAACCCTGCTGGCATGATGACCGGCATGATGATGGGCGGTGCCATGGGTGGTCAGATGGCTGGTATGATGAACAATATGGGGCAACAAATGCAGAACGCGATGAACACTCCACCACCTATGCCTAATGTTCAATACATGCTTGCAGTCAACGGACAGCAAACAGGTCCATTTGGAATGCAGCAACTGCAACAGATGGCTCAATCAGGACAATTAACAAAAAATACTTATGTGTGGAAGCAAGGCATGGCGCAATGGGAACTGGCAGGAAATGTTGCAGAGCTCGCAAGTTTATTCGCTCCAGCATGTCCACCACCACCACAAGGAATGCCTACACCCCCTCAAATATAATTTAAAAACACAGTGTGCTTTATGGACGAAAATAGTTTTTACTCCGTCGACCGTTTAGTAGAATTCGGTCTTGGAATGGCGATGGCTCAGCAGATGGTTCAGATGATGAATCAAACCATGCAGAGCATGTATGTGCCTGGCTCTATCCAGTCGATGCCACAAAAGCCAGCACTCCAAACAGCCTCATCCTCTTTGGTGTGCTATGTAGGAATCGATGGAAAGCAGGTGGGTCCCTTGAATGAAGCCGAATTGGCAAAACTTGTTGCCAATAAGCAAATCAACAAAGACACCTACGCTTGGCTTCCTGGAATGCCTGCATGGAAAGCAATTAGTGAAATCCCCGAAATTCTGAGGATTATAGCATTGACACCTCCACCACTGCCATAAATATGCTTACAATTATGAAAATAAATTTTTTTGTTGCTGCAATATGTTTAATAGCCGCAGTTCTGCTAGGTTATTTAACATACTCAATCGCTCATGGGGATGAATACGATGTGTTATGTGGTATTACAAGTGGATTATGCTTCTTTTCTGCATTAGTCCCAATGCTTGCCACAAAATCCTATGACTCAAAAATCAAAACAAATTTGAATGCTGTATGCTCCTTGTTTTTCTTCTTTTTTTTAGCAATAAATATTTGTTTTGCATCATTAGGCGTGGTTATACCATACTACATCATCTTGAATGGGTTGCTTTTGTTGGTGATGGTTTTAATCATATACAAGATAATAACTCTGAAAAAAATATAACTTTTAAAACGTTTTCATATGGTTTTTCAAGAAATAATAGGAATTAAAAAAAGCTACCAACTTTTTTTCTACTTAAATCAGCTGGTAATTAAACAGAAAAAAGGGTTAAATGTTTCTTATGTTGAAGTGTTTTCCAGCCCTTATGGCCAAATAGGGGAATTGTCTGTTAAACAAAACTTCTTAGGCACAGTATTACACATTGGCAACGTGGATTTGTCATTCACAGACCCTGAATTAATAGATACCGCAAAGAGCCTTATCAAATTAGGTCAGGAGAATCCTCAACTACTACAGAAATACTTAGGTGCTGACAACCTTAAAATAGAACTTTCTGCAGTGAACAAGGATGATATCGAGAAAGATATTATGAATGGTGGCGTTTACAATCAACCACCGCAAACGATGTCGAATATTCCGCCAGCTCCACCAGTTGCTACAAAGTCTGTATTCTCTCCCGAACTAGAGCAATTAATACAAGCAACTCTTGAAGATGGCGTTCTTGAAGATTACGAAAAAGCGGCACTTGTTAAACGTGCAATTGCAGAAGGAGTAGATATAGCCGAACTTGAAATTTATATCAATTCAATCCTTCAAAAAAGACAAAAGGAAGCTAAAAAAGAAAGCCAAATGCGAGCTAAAGAGCAAGCAGAAGCAAAGAAGGCTCAGTTTGGTAGAATTTGTCCTAACTGTGGGCGTCAAATACCGTCAATGACACTAAAATGCGAATGCGGCTATGAAGTGACAAATAACTCAACTGCATCTTCAGTACAAGTCCTTTCGGATAAAATTTTGAAACTTAACGAATCTGAAATGCCAGAAATTCAGAGAATTCAGAGCATTCGTACACTTATATCAACATTCCCTGTACCTAATACAAAGGAAGATATTATTGAGTTCCTTTCTTTAGCGGCATCGAAGGCACAACAAGATGGTAGCGAATACCATGCAGTGTATCAAAAGATTAAAACTTATTTAATACGCTTTGGTATCGTATTTGCCGCACTAATGACGCTGTTATTAATCTTAGGGGCTCGTAGTTTGGAACTTACCCAATTTAGTGTAATTTTCCTTGTTTTGGGAGGTATCGGATTAGTAATTTCCTCGTTTAAAGCTTTCGGAAAGTCGGGAAAAGAGATTACCGAACGAAAGAAAAATTCAAAAATATGGAAAGCAAAATTCGACCAAGTACTTATGAAAGGGCGGAGTTTGCGTGGCGATTCTGATTTCCAAAAGCAATTGGATTATTATGAAAATTATTTTAATAAGTAAATATTCGTAGACTGTGTCAATATTGGTAAATAGTAAACAAGAGAAAGATGAATAAGAAATACCGAAGCGCTTTAAAGGCAGTAGGTGTAATTAAAAACAATAAAAAAATTATTTATGGGACTTACAGATGATTTAGTAGGCTCAGCACTTAATGCAGCCGAAGACCGCCTCCAAGGTGAAGAAAAAGAAGAAAAAACCACTTTTGGTGGTGGAGTTTTGAGATTTGTCGTTTCTACAATTTGGTTTATCATCACACTCGCGGCATCCATAATAGCATTATATGCAATGGTTGCTGGTGATTTTGCTAACTTTTTAGGTGACAAGCGTGGTAAGCTACTATGTTTCCTCGCCATCGGACTGTGCTTTTTGGTTTTCCTCATCACCTTTATTATTCCGTATCTTCGCAAAAAGGGCTCCCTTACCAGATGGTGCGGTATAGTGGCTCTCGGTGATGCACTGTGGTGGATATATATCATGATAGCTGGATAATTATTAACTCACTAAACAAACTCATTAATTAACTTTTTAAACAAACTTTTTATGAAAACTATTAAATTTTTATCAATTACCTTAATGGCAATTTGCCTTGCTTCTTGTGGAGGTAAGAAAGAAACTAAAGAGTCAAACGATTCTGATCCAATAGTTCTTAAGCCAGCAGAAACAACCGTATCAGGTGATATGGAAGATTGCTTCACAGTTGTAGATAAAGAATATAAAGGTGTAAAAGAAGATTATGGTTGGGATAAATGTGATGTTATTACAGTTGAATTGGAACGTACAGACAAGGAGTTGCCATTTGAATTGAATGGTCGGGAACTGGATGGTTTCGGAACAACTTCAGTTAGAGCAACAGTACAGGTAGGATTCGGTATTGAGTTTCTTGATGCAGACGGCAATGTGGTGGATAAGCAATCTGCGGAAGATGAATATGGCGGTTACGACAGAAATGAGTCTATTGCTTTATGTAAACTTAAGTCAGGAAAGAAAGGAACTATTCGATTTAGAGTTTTGGATAAAGCAAAAGATGCTGTAAGCTTTAGAATTACAACAACATACAAAGAGAATGAAGCAACAGAAACGAGTTCTTCAGCAGACAATGATGATGATTCATCAACAGCATCTTCTGGCTCAGAAGATTGGGATGCCCTTCTCAGCTCATACGAACAATATGTAGATCAATATATTAAATTAATGAAGAAGGCTTCTAATGGTGATGCAAGTGCTATGACAGAATACGCTTCTTTCTTGGAAAAAGCGCAAGAAGTTAGCAACAAGATGTCAGGTGCTAAAGGAAGTATGTCTGCATCACAATGGGCAAAATACATGAAGATTACAAATAAGATGGCTTCTGCAGCCCAAGGCTTGTAACAGTTAAGGTAGTTGCTAAATAAATTTGGCAGGTAGTCAATTTTCGATTGGCTACCTGCTTTTTTCATTGATAGTCTTCAGTAGGATATGGAAGTATGGAAGTAATTATGTGGATGGAGTGATTTTGTGGAAAAAATTTGTAAATTTGCAGGTATGATGAGGCAAAGTGAAAAAATGAAGAGTGGACGGCTGGGGCTTTATGTGGCTCTGCTGGTGGGTGCATTGGTGGCGATGGCGCTGCTGCGCAACTGCGGGGGCGGCGAGATTCCGCTCCAACCGGGTGCCGACAATGTGAGTAAGAGCGGGGGCGACACGCTCGATGTGGCTATCGAATACTCCCCTATCAGTTACTACACCTACGCCGACACGCTCGGTGGCTTGAACTACGATTTGCTGCGCATGGTGTCGAAGCGCATGGGGCAGCCTATGAAGTTTCATTCGGTGGTGACGCTGAGCAAGGCGTTGGAGGAACTTGACCGTGGCACCTACGACTTGTTGGCTGGGCAGTTCCCCTCAACCACGGAAGCGCAGGAGAAATATCTGTTTACCGACGATGTGTTTTTGGATAAGCAGGTGCTGGTGCAGCGCAAAGACACGAAGGGTGGCACAGCGGTAAAATCGCAACTCGATTTGGCAGGCAAAACGGTGTGGATTGTGAAAGATTCGCCTATGCGCGAGCGTGTGGAGGCGCTGAGCCGTGAGATTGGCGACACTATCCATATACAAACGGAAAACAGCTACGGCCCTGAGCAACTTTTCCTGAAGGTGGTGACTGGCGAAATCAATTACGCCGTAATCAACAGCCACATAGCCCATCAACTTGCGAAGAAATATGCCGACAAGGTGGACGTGAGCCGCGACATCAGTTTCTCGCAACTCCAGTCGTGGGTGCTGAAAAAGGGCAACACGGATTTATGTGAAAAAATCAACGAGCAAATCAAAGCCATCAAAGCCGATTCGCTCGCCTATTCCACCCTGCTCCACCGCTATTTCTAACCATCGTGGATATTAAAAGTCAACAAGTCTACGAGTCAACAGGTCAACGAGTTTGGGGGCTGGTGATCCCGATTGGGTCTGCTTGGGTCTGCTTGGGTCTGTTATGGGTCTGTTATGGGTCCGAGAAGCAGAACACCGATTTAATCCATTTTAATCCATTTACACCCTATTTTTATAGCTAAAATCACATCATAACGTAGGGACATGCCTTTGGCATGTTTCAATAGCAACCAGCCCCACACATTATGCTTCGCTGGATTCGGGGGATTCGTTGGCTTTTAATTTTTGGATATATGCCAGTTCGCTTACGGCGTAATCTTGGCTGGTGGGGTCGTCGAGAAGGGATTTGAACACTTTTTCCGCCTCGTCAAGTTTGCCGAACTCAATCAGCGAATAGCCGTGGCGGCGCTTCAAAAACGACAGCAATTTCTGCACATGCTCTGGCAGGTCGTCGTCATCGGGAAACTGCTGGCGCACATCATCGACAATCGTTTCAATCTCCTTGAACACTCGCAGGTCGCCACTATTGGCAAGCACATTCACATACTCCATGGCATGGTGAATATCGCCAGTGCTTTTCACCATATTGAGGTAATAAAACGCCTTTTCAAACAGGCACAATTCGCAGTAGCAGAAACCCAAACAGTAAACTGCTTGCAGCAATTGCTTGGTGGCTTCCTTGCTCACCGAGAAAAAGCGGTGGCGTGTGCTGCGATACACATTCTCGAAATGCGCAATAGCCTCGAAATAGCGGTTGGAGAGCATGTATCGCCGTCCCCAATACATATTGTAGGCAATATCGGTGTCGGTCACATTCAAGAGCAACTGCTGCTCCTCGGTGAGTTCGTCGGATTTTTCCTCTTTCACCTTGATAAGCGCATCTTTCCACATATATTCGGCTTCGGCGCGCATCTGCTCTGCCGAGGAGTAGTCGTAGCCCATCAAGAATGTGATAGCCAAAGGGGTCTTGTCGCCAGCAGTGGCGGCAATGGAGTTGCGCATATTAGCATCGCCATGGTCGAGAGCCACCACCACACGGAAAAATGCGCTGTGGTCGGTCACGCCTGCCTCACGCATAGTGATGGTGAGCGCATAGTTGGCATTGGCATTCTCGCTCATAGGCGTGTGATAAGTGGCAACGGCAGTAGCCACCGATGAGCAAAACGATGGGCTGTCGGCTTTCTCGTTCACGATAAACGCAGCAAGGTTCACGTCCTCCAAAATGCAGTCGGCGGCATCATACTTGGTCAAGCCACCATCGTTCACCACTTGCAGGCGTGAAAGTTCTATGTCGCTTCTGCCAAGCATACATTCCAGCAGATAACCAAGGTTGAAACTCTTATCATGTTCAAATTCCAAATTGGCAGGTGGCAACTGACCGTGCCTCAACTCCTGATTGCGAATCAGAAACAGTTCACGCTTGCGGTCGGAAAAAGTGCGCTCTACATCGAGCGTACCCTCGTCGCGGGCATCTTCCAAAGCGTTTTTCAGTCGGTCGTTGTAGGAGCGTTGCGCCTGAAAGCAAGCCGCAAGCGATTCGGCAAGCAATTGCACCGTCATCACGTCGGCATAGAAGGAAATATGCACCGTCACTTCACCGTCCTTCTCCATGTTCTCATACGAATATTTGAAGCGGTATTCAGTAAAGTTGCAAGTGTTGCACACGCTTCGCACAATGTCGATATAGCATGCCGGAATGTCGATGATTCGGGGATATAGCACCTCCACTCCGCCATAACGATTGGCGTAGGCCACGAAATGCCCACCTTGAAAGTCGAAGTAGTATCGGTCAAATCCTCTCGGCTTGTCTTCGTCGTCGGCGTCAATCTGAAATTTGCAGTTGTATTGGGCAAAAAATTGCTTCAGCACCTCCACAGCATTGGGGTACGACGCACCGTCAGCACCAGATTCGCCATCAGATGCAGTATGATTGGAACCAGCCTGAAAGTGGCTCTTCACGTAATTTATGCCTTTATTTAAGAGAGAGTCAAAATCCATATATGTTTTTCGTTATGTGTTTTTTATCACAATCACAAAATTAATCACAATTCCCCACATTACCAAATCCCACCCCATCTCCCCAACGCCTCACACAGATTCAACAGATTCAACAAAATTGATTTGTGGAAATTTGTGTTAATTTGTGGCTGAGGCTCACACACATTCCACTCTACGGAATCCACTTCAGGGATAAGAAAATGAACACCTATTTAATCCATTTTCACCCTATTTCCTCCGATTTTTGAAATAATATGTGGAAATGCAAAAAAAAGAGAGGAGGACCTATTTTTTTGGAGGCCTCCTCTCGAAGTATATGAATTATAGAGCTATCTGGGGATTAGATGAATTGGGTGATTTCCCACACGAAGGCGCGAAGACCGAGTTTTGGTGTGAGGCGGTCTTGCTCGTGGAGGTAGTCGAGCACGCGGTCAACACGGTCGTCTTCCACCATCACCATCATTGCGGAGCACATTGATGGCCATGCGTGTGAGCCGTAGTGTGGCTCGCCAGTCTTGCTACCACGGCCGAACACCTGTTCCCAAGCTGTGAAGCCTCGGCACCCCATTTTGCTGAGGTTTTCTACGATGCGCTCATAGTAGGCTTGGTCGAATGCTATAAATATTGCTTTCATTATTATTCTTGATTTTTAGAGTTCGACATTTCCAACGCCTTGTGGAGTTTGCGACGCTGACGGCGCACACCATTGAAGGCGAAGATTGTGTAGAGTGTAGGCACGAAGAGCAGAGTAAGAATGGTTGAGAAGGTCAAACCACCAATCACGGCAACACCCATTGGTCGCCACATTTCTGCACCTTCACCCGTACCCACTGCCATTGGCACCATACCGAGGATAGTGGTGAGTGAGGTCATCAACACAGGACGCATACGGCTCTTACCGGCGTGGAGCACTGATTTGGTGATACTCATACCACGCTCACGGTTCAGGGTGATGTAGTCGATGAGCACGATACCGTTCTTCACCACAATACCAATCAGCATAATACCACCAATCATTGACATCACATTGAGGTTGGTGCCTGTGATCCACAGTATCAATACCACACCAGAGAATGCAAACATAATTGAGGTCATGATGATACCTGGATAGGTGAACGACTCGAACTGCGATGCCATCACAATGTACACAAGGATGATGATGAGCACTGCGAGCATAGCCAAGTCGCGGAATGAATCCTGCTGGTCTTCATACGAACCACTCAAGTTGATGCTTACGCCCGATGGCACCTCCATCTTGTCAATCAGTGGTTGGGCGTCGGCAATAATGTCACTCATTGGGCGGTCTTGCACCACGGTAGAAACGGTGATAATACGCTCACGGTCCTTACGCTCGATGGTTGGTGGGTTGAAGCGTTCGACCACAGTACCCACTTCTTTCAGGCGCACGCCCTTGCCTTGTGCATTGAAGAGCAGAATGTTTTCGATGTCTTCAATCGACTGGCGGTGTTCGGGGTCGTACATCACCTTGATGTCGTATTCATCACCATCTTCACGGAAGTATGATGCAGTAGAACCATTGATGCGGTTACGCAAGGCATTTGCCGCTGTGGTGAGGTTCAAGCCATAGATTGCGAGCTTTTGACGGTCGAAGTCAACTTGATATTCTGGCTGATAGTTGTCACGGCTGATACGAATATCGGCAGTACCCTTCACGCTTGAAAGAATTCGCTTCAATCGCTGAGCCACGCTATCGGTCTTTTCCAAGTCGTAGCCATAGATTTCATAGTTGATGGTTGACTGACCGCTCATGCTGCCACCACGGCTACCACCCACATTCACCTGATACTTATCAAGTTCTGGATACTTCTTCAGGTCCTCACGCATGAGTGCTGCCACTTCGGTAAGGCTCTTAGTACGCTCCTTGATAGGCTTCAATGTGATGTTCATTGAAATAATGTGCGAACCGTTGCTCTGCATAGAAGCCCAAGTATTGTCGGTGCTTGCCTGACCTACAGTGTAGTTGAACTTATCGATTTCAGGATATTTCTTGGTCCAGTCCTTGTAGATGCGCTCGGTCAAATCCTTGGCGATTTCCACACGGGAGCCCACAGGCAATTCGAGTGTGATACCCAAACGGCTGTTATCGCTGGTTGGGAAGAATTCCGAACCGATGAACTTGGTGAGCTGCATTGAGCCGAAGAATATGAGCAATGCGCCAGCGGTGGTAATCCAGCGGTGCTTCACCACTATGCCGAGCAACTTCTGGAAACCATCGTCGAGTTTATCGAGGAAGCGTTCAATCGGTCCGTAGAACTTGGTGAAGAGTTTACCCTTCACTGGTTGCAGACGGAGCAACTGGCTACAAAGCATTGGGGTGAGCGAAAGTGCTGCAGCGGTAGAAATCACCATCATAATGGTCACCATCCAACCCAACTGACGGAAGAGCACACCGGTCATACCAGTCACGAGTGTCAATGGGAAGAACACCGCAATCAAGGTGAGTGTAGATGCTACTACTGAAATTGCCACTTCATTGGTGCCGTGCACAGCAGCCTGTTTCGGGTCGGAGCCACGCTCAATGTGCGTGGTCACGTTTTCAAGCACCACAATGGCATCGTCCACCACCATACCGATAGAAATTGACAATGCGGAGAGCGACACGATGTTGAGCGTGTTGCCGGTGGCAAGCAAGTAGATGAATGAGGCAATCAACGAAATAGGGATAGTGAGCGCAATAATCACGGTAGCGCGCCAGCGTCCGAGGAAGAAGAACACCACAATCACCACGAAGAGCAACGCGTATTCCACAGTCTCAACAAGTGAGTTGATGGTGTTGCGAATGTTGTCGCTGGTGTCCACAATGTAGTCGAGCTTCACATCAGAAGGAAGTTTCTTCTGAATATCGGGCAAGATCTTCTTAATCTTGTTAGAAATTTCCACAGAGTTGGCACCACTTTGCTTCTGCACAATAATCATTGCACCGCGCTGGCCATTGTTGTAGGTTTCTTGGGCACGCTCTTCCACAGAGTCGTCGATACGAGCCACATCGCTCAGTCGCACCACAGCGCCATCTTTCGAGCCAACCACAAGGTCGCGCATTTCTGTTGGATCCTTAAACTCACCTTGAACACGCAGTGAATAGGTGTCGGAACCCATATCAAACGTACCGCCAGGCACATTCTTGTTCTCGGCTGCCACGAGTTGAATCACAGATTCAGCTGTGAGGTCGTAGGCTTCCAGACGGGCTGGGTCGAGATAGATGTGGATTTCGCGCTTTGGCGCACCTGAAATTGACACGGTACCCACACCATCGACACGAGCGAGGGTGTTTGCCACGTTTTCGTCAAGAATCTTATACAATCCAGGCAAACTTTCATTAGCCTGTGCCGAAAGCAGCACGATAGGAATCATGTCGGTGCTGAACTTGAAGATGATTGGCGTTTCGGCATCATCTGGCAGCATACTCGACACCATGTCGAGTTTGTCGCGCACGCTGTTGGTCAGCACATCAATATCATAGCCGTACTCAAATTCGAGGGTGATGATAGAAATGTTCTCCTTTGAGTTACTGGTGATATGCTTCAAGTGCTCCACCGAGTTGAGGGTGTTTTCAAGAGGGCGGGTCACATTTTGCTCAATATCTTGCGAACTTGCACCTGAATACGTTGTCATTACCATGATGGTATTTGTATCGATGTCAGGATAAAGGTCGATAGGAAGTTTTAGCAGTGAGAACAAACCGATAATCACCACAGCCACAAACACGAGGATTGTGGTTACCGGTTTCTTAACTGCACTTGAATATAAACTCATAAATGTTTCGTGTTAAATTCTTTTGTAATTGAAGAGAGTTACGGCTTTTATTTGGCAAGCTGCACCTTGGTGCCGTTGGTAAGACGAGCCTGACCCTTGGTCACTACACGCATACCTGCGCTTACACCTGATTTGATTTCGTAGCGGTTGCCGATGCGGCGACCCACTTCCACTTCACGATACTTCACGGTGCCGTTGCTTTCGAGGGTGTAAACGTAGCGAACGCCAGAGCCAATTTGCTTCTGCACTGCCAAGTCGCTAATCACCACACCGGTGTTGCGGCCAAAGTTGAATGTAACGCGTGCAAACATACCGCTGTGCACTTTGTTGGCACGGTTTTCGATAGTCACTTCCACTTGGAATGTGCGAGTGTTCACATCCACGCTTGGGTGAATGAGGCTCACACGACCGTTGAAGGTCTCACCTGGGTAAGTGTCGAAAGCCACAGTCACAGGCATACCGTTTTTCACGCTTGCCATTTCGGTTTCGTTCACAGCCACCACCACTTTAAGAGGGTTTTGCTGCTCGATCACAAGAATTGGCAGTCCTGATGGAAGGTCGCCTGCTTGATAGTTGCGCTCGGTCACCACACCGCTGATAGGGCTGGTGAGCACAGTGTTTTCGCTCATTGTTCTCAATGAGCGGCTGCTGCTTTGGATAGCGCGCACTTGTGAATCGTAAGCGGCTTGGAGTTGGTCCACATTCTGTTGTGTGCCACCACCCACTTTCACGAGTTGCTTAGCGCGTTCGAGGTCACGCTTTGCGTTAGCAAGTTGAATGCGCTGTTGGTCGATGGCTGCGTGCTGTGTAGCCACGTTCACATCGTCGAGAATCACCACGCGCTGTCCTGCCGACACATGGCTACCCACATCCACGAGCATACGCTTGATGCGGCAACCGTTGTTCGACATGATGTTGTTTGTCTTGTAAGCCTCAACGGTGGCAGTGTATTCACTGGTTTGGTCCACAGTCTCGTTGTTGGCAGTTTCCACTTCCACCAATGGCAGGTCTTCTTTCTCAGCCTGTGCCGAAGAGTTGCTTTCATCTTTCTTAGAGCAAGATGCGAGCATAGAAGCCGCAATGGCAAATACCATCAAATAATTAAATGACTTTTTCATAAGTTATATCTGTTTTTTTATTTTGTACTTGTGTATTTGTAGATTGGTGCATTACCGAGCACGAATTCGAGGTCGCTTTCAGCCACCAGATAGTTGTAGATTGACTGGTAGTAGCTCAAGCGAGCCGACATCAGTGCGTCTTCGGTGTCGCGGAGCTGGAGGAATGTGCCAGAACCAATCTTGAACGACTCTTGCATAATGTCGTGAGCCTTTTCAGCCTGCTGCACGCCTTTGGTGTTGGCGTCCACTTGCTTCAGGCTCTTGGTGATGTTGTCAAGTTCGTTCTGCACCTGAACATTGAGTGATCGGGTGAGGTTTTCGCGTTGCCACTTCATTTCGCGCACAGCGATTTCGGCTTGTTTTTGCTTGTAGTAGCGTTTACCACCCTGGAACAGTGGAATTGACACCGACAAGCCTACCGATGAAGAGCCCGACCATTGGAAGTTGGCCAATGGGTTGCCGTTGGTCATTGAACTGTAGCCCAAGTTGGCGGTGGCAGCAATGGTTGGAAGCCATGATGCTTTCTGCACGTCGAGGGTCTGACGAAGCAAGTCGGTCTGCAAGTCGAGTTGCTTCACGCTGGTGTTGTTCACCAATGAGGTGTCCATGGTCATGGCGCGGCCATACATGGCGGTTTTGAAGCCCTCAAGCGATTCCGATGTGCTGAAATCCACGTTAGCGTCCATAGCCATGAGCAACTTCAACTGCAATTTCAGTTTGTTGATAGAGTTTTCTGCATCGATGATTGATGGCTCAAGGTTGGTGACTGCCACATTTGCACGGAGCATATCATATTCTGAAGCCACACCGATTTCATGCTTTTTGGTAAACACTTCAGCATTTACCTTCGATGTTTCATAGTTGGCAAGAAGCACCTTTCTTGAATCTTCGGCGAGGAGCAGAGCATAGTAGGCGTTCTTCACTTGATTCACGAGCGAGAGTTTTGATGCACGCGCTGTTTCAAGGTTTTGAAGAATCTGAGTGTCGCTCAATTTAATCGACTTCCACACCTGTGGCACATAAATTGGAATGCTGGCAGAAAGGGCGGCTGTGTAGGTGTTGTCACGGCCCATTTTAATGGCTGCCACGCCTTGACCTGTGTCCATATACATGGTCTGCTTCATCAAAGTGCGGCTGTACTGACCTGCAAAACTCACTTCTGGCAGAAGTTGTCCCCAAGCCTCACGCTTTGAATAATCCACGCGCACGAGTTCCATGCTGTCGATTTTCACCGTTGGATTTTCGTTGAGCGCAATGCGAATGCAGTCGTCGAGCGAGAGGTTCAATGCTGCTTGCGCTTTTCCCAAAAATGTGGCTGCGCCTATCATCAAGGCTGCCACGAAAAGGGTTTTCTTCTTGTTCATCTTCTTTTCTCTATGTTTTGTTATTTGTTATTCTTAGTTTGATACTCTTTAATCAATTCCAATCCCTTTGCCGATGCCACGCCTCGCAGGAAATTGATAAACGCGCCGTCGAGCAGGTCGATTTGGGTGATGCCGTATTCGGCTATCTGCTTATTGTTGTGAAGTGTCTTCATCGACACATAAAACAGAAACGCCGCCACTTGCGTGTTGATGGAGGTCTCTACTAGTCCTTCCTCCTGCGCACAGCAGAGCACCTGCGCAAGTTCTGTCACGCGCTTGTGGTCGCACCTCTTGTGCAAAGAGACATACAGGTCGGGGTAAATGCGCTTGAGGTCGTCGTGGAAGGTGACTGGCATCTTCACCATTCGCTTACGCATATAGTTGAATGTGCCGAACAACGCCTCGAAGCAGTTGCTTGCATTCGCAAAAATTGCTTCAAAGTCGGTTGTGCTGTTTTTGTAGTCGACTTTCAGACATTCTTTCACAAGCGACTTCTTGTCGGGAAACTGCTCATAAAGCGTGCGTTTGGAAATACCGCAACTGCGAGCCACCATATCCATAGTCATTGATGCAATTCCTACGGTGAATAGCAACTGAGAAGTTTCCTGTAAAATGCGTTGTTTTAAATCCATAATAAAACCTTATCTCTTTCTCTCTAATTCATTGAAGCTAACCACGATAATATCAACTACTTATCGGTGCCTCAAACCTAAAACAATATACTACTTGAAAATTATGGTTACAAAATTAGCAGAAAACTTTCAAAACTAAAAAAGTTTTCACGGTTTTAACCACTATTTTTCCGATTTTCACCATGATTATTATGCCTGGCGAATCTTCAAGCCCATATTGCCTTATTTTACGCCACAAATTTACACACCCCTGCACCAAGGCACAAACAAAACCTACCACCACCCCATTTTCATAGACTAAACAGCCGTTTTTGGCGATTGAATCTGTTGTGGCGCAACCAATCCACACATAAATTAAATAAAGAAAACAAACATTTTTTTTGCTGTTTCGTGCGTAATCAACTTTTTGAATTATCTTTGCAAAATGTTACATAACTAAAAAATTAAAACCACATAATAACAGAATATGAGAAAGACGTTATTAGCACTTTGTGCTTCAATCTTGGCTTTCGGTAGCATGTATGCTGTACCAGCCAAGCCAGGAAAGCCTCTCACATTTACCCAAAGTGATGGCACCAAAATCCAAGTTAGTATGGTAGGCGATGAGTTTCGCCACAGTTTCGTGACCACCGACGGCATCACCGTGGTGCAAGCCGAAAATGGCGATTTCTATTATCGCACACCTGCGGGCATTTCTGACCGACTCGCCCACAACGCCACCGACCGCTCCGCATCGGAAGCAAGTTGGATTGCCTCACAAGCCGAGGCTTTATCAATAAGCGCCGCTCCCAACAAGGCAAGAAAAAGAGCCGCTGCTCAAAAAAGTCCACAAGTGCCTTGCACTGGCAGCCCAAAAATTCCTATCCTGCTCGTGCAATACACCGACAAGAAGATGAGCAACACCAAGGAGGATTTTGAAACCATCTATTCAAAAAGTGCCAAAAGTGCGAAGCAATATTTCGTCGACCAGTCGAGAGGCAAATTCACTCCTCAATTCGACCTCTACGGCATCTACACCCTCTCCAGCAACCGCGCCACCTACGGCGGCAACGATTACAACGGCAACGACAAGGGTGTGGCTAAGATGGTGGGTGAGGCTTGCCAACTGGCTGAAAAGGAAGGCATCAACTGGAAGGACTACGACAACGACGGCGACGGCGAGTGCGACGTGGTGATTGTGGTATATGCTGGTGTGGGCGAAGCACAAGCCTATGGTGTCGTGCCTAATGCTGTTTGGCCTTGCCAATGGCAGTTGAGCGATGCTAAAATCTATGGCGACGGTCCTGGCAAACTCACCCTCGATGGCGTGAGCATCGACAAGTTTGCCGTGTTTAACGAAACCCGTGGTTCAAGAGACAGCGGCACCCAGCTCGACGGTATCGGCACTTTCTGCCACGAGTTTTCACACTGCCTCGGTTTGCCCGACTTCTACGACACTGAATACACTGGCGCATACTTCGGTATGGGCAACTGGAGCTTGCTCGACGGTGGTTGCTACAACGACGACGGCGACACCCCTTGCGGCTACACCGCTTACGAAAAGGAATTTATGGGCTGGATGAAAATCAGCACTCCAGAACCTAACACCCAATACTCGCTTGACCCAATCACCAACGCCGACGCTGTGGCTTACAAGGTGGTGAACGACAAGGACAAAAACGAATACTATGTGCTTGAAAACCGCCAGTTGACTGGTTGGGACGCACATTTGCCAAGCCACGGCTTGCAAGTGACTCACGTCACCTTCAACCAAGTGGCATGGGACAGCAACACGGTGAACAACTACGATTTGCAACGCATGACCATCATTCCTGCTGATGGCAAACTGCTGATGAGCGGTGGTGCGGCAAGCGAAACCGACATGAAGGGCGACCTTTATCCATACAAAGGCAACAACCAGCTCACCGACAAGTCGAGTCCTGCCGCTAAGGTGAACACTGGCACCTACATGAGCAAGCCTATCACCGAAATCACCGAAACCAACGGCAAGGTGAGCTTCTGGTTCATGAAAGAGGCTATACAAAAAACATCTCCTGTGCTCACCGAGGCTACAGATGTGACCAGCAACTCTTTCACCGCTCACTGGACTGCCGGCAAAAACGCAAAAAACTACACGCTCTATGTGTATAACGCCGACAAGGTGCAACCTGCCACTTTGCTGAACGAGAGCGACTTCACCGGCGGTCTTCCTACCGGTTGGACTCCAAGCAGCACTGGCACCTTCCAAGACACTGGCTACTTCCGTCTTGGCACTGCGAAGGCTAAGGGCCATGTAATCAGTCCTAAGGTAAACGTGACCGACAACCAAGGCACTACCACAGTGAAAATCACCGCTAAACCTTGGAGCACCGACGATAACGTGACCATGCGTGTGTCGGTTCTCGACAGCGAAGGCGCCACAAAAAGCACCAGCAATGTGATTCTCGATAGCGAAACCGACAAGGAATATGTGATGGTTCTCGAAGGCGGAGCAAGCAATTCTCGCATCAAGATTGAAAGCATCGCAAACAGAAAACGCGTGATGCTGAAAACGGTGCAAATCTACTCTGGCAATGCTGCCGACATGATGGCTGCCTCCGAAACTGGCGATGCCGACACCCGCACCATCACTGGCATTACCGACACCCTTTACACAGTGAAGGACCTCACCCCTGGCGCTAACTACAACTACAAGGTGAAGGCACTTTACCTCGACGACACCGAATGTAAATGGAGCGAAGCAAAATCAGTGAAACTTCTCGGCGGTAGCACCGTGGGCGATGTGAATGGCGATGGCGAATTAAACGCAAGTGATGTTACAGTACTTGTCAACCGCCTGCTCGGCACTGAAGACAAAGCAGAATACACCTACGACATCAATGGTGACAGTAAAATTGACGTGAGCGATGTCACCACCGTCATCAACCTCATTCAGCAAGCCAACTAATGAAAACGCATTGCAAAATAAGCGATGTGACGGCGTTTCTTCGCCGCCTGGAAATGAACAACGACCGCACTTGGTTTAAGGAGCACAAAGCAGAATACGATGTGATCCGTCAAGCGTGGGAAGCCGATATCGAACGCCTCATCATGCTCGTGAGTGAGTATGATGAGGGGTGTCGGGGGCTCGACATCAAGAGCAGCGTGTATCGCATCTACCGCGACATTCGCTTCCGAAAAGACAAAAGTCCCTACAAAAACTATTTTTCAGCCGTGATTGGAAAAGGTGGTAGGCACACTAAAATTTCATGCAACTATGTGCATTTCCAACCCGGAAAACTGATGATTGGCGGTGGCATCTGGTGGCCAGAGCGACCTGTGCTCAACGAGTTGCGAAGCCTGATTGATGCCGAGGGCGAGGAATTTTTGAAAATCGTTAAAAATCCCGCTATCAGCGATTTCTTCCACTGGGACTGCGACACGCTGAAGAAGATGCCGAAGGAATACGACGCATCAAATCCCATGGCTGAATACCTGAAGATGAAGGAATACATCATGATAGCCGACCTCGACGAAGCGTATTTCGACTGCGACGACTGGGTGGCAAAGGTGGCAGACGACCTCCGTCGCCTCCAGCCCATGCACGACTTCCTCAACTACGTGTTCGACCTCGACTAAAACATTTCCACCTCCATTGAAAAAAATCCATAAGAGGCTGTGTCAATTCCCCGACACAGCCTCTTCCCTTCACCCTAAATGTGATTCAGTGGAAAATTTGTGGGGATAAATTATGCATTGTTGCCGAATCGTGAATGAAATCAAAAACAAAAACATAAAAAAACAGCCTTGGAGCAATGTGGAATGCTTCGCATTTGGCGTAGGGATTGTGCGCTTTGCGTCATTGGAAACGAGTTTCCATGCCGCCAACCACACAATCCCTACGCCACCCTCTTACGAGGGTTCACCACATTGCCCCAAGGATAAAAACCGCTCGCCGTTTCACGGCGAAAAACCCCTGATGATAAAATGAATTCTTGATAAAAAACTGCATTAAATTTCTCAAAACAACAACCAACATTTGGGTAGGAGCGTTATATTTCACATCCGCCTACAACCAATATAACACATTCATTAATAGTTATTTGATACAAACGTAATTATCGTATTCCACCACGCATAACACATTCGGATCTCTTTTTGTTCGCGTTTTCGGATAATCTGATTTCTGAAGATTGGTTTTTCGCCGAAGGCGAGCGGTTTTTATCCTTTTGGCGATGCCACCGACCTCGTAAGAGGGCGGCGTTGGTGATGTGGTGTGGCTGATTCAAGCATCTGCTTGAAATCAGACATACCGCAACACTAACGACAAGTGCGAAGCACTGGCATCGCTAAAAGGCTGTTTTTTTATGTTTTTTGTTTCAGTGCCCCCAGTATTTATCCACTGAGCCACAAAATCGATTATTTTTTAAACCAGTCGGTTTCGAGAACGATGTCGGAGATGCGTTGCTTTTCTTTTGGGGAAAGGCGATGTGATTTGGGGTTGAACAAGTCTTTGCCCACACCACGCCAACTTTGGTTCACGTGAAGCAATCCCAGAAGCGTAGGATATACATCTGTTTGGTAAATCTGCGTTTTGTCGTGTTTCTGGACAGGAAGTTTGTAGCCGCCTGTGATGATGAGCGGTATTCGAGCATGTGCCCTATCAGTCCAGTCGCCATCGTGATGGTCGGAAGCCAGGATAATCAAGCTGTTATCCCATTGCCCATTCTTGTGCAGCGCATCAATCAGTCGCCCAAGATGGAAGTCAAAATAGTTGGCGCGCTCGAAATAGAGCAGCTGCTGCTCCACGAAGTGCTTGTCTTGATAGTCGCGAAGGCGTTTAGAGAAATGATGAGAATAAGGCGTGTGGGTAGAGATGGTGATGGTGGTGATAAATGACCGTTTGTTTTTATAGTTGTTGAGCACATGTATAGTGCTGTCAATCAACGCCTCGTCGTAGTCTTGACCATGCTTGACGGTGTTGTAGAGCGAGTCGATGCCATAGGCTTGGCACATGTCGTTCTGATGCCACACATGTTTTCCCGTAGGAATCACCATCGCTGTGGCATAGCCCAATTCTTTGCACACACTACCCATGCCACGGAATGAATTGTAGGTAAAGGCATTCACCGTGAGTTTGATGCTGTGTTGCAGTATTCCTGTCATATAGATGAGTTGCCCGTCGCTACTCCAACCGATGCCCACCTCTGATGCCATATTCAAATTGCTGTACTGCGTCTCGTTTGCCAATCTTGCGAGGTTTGGCATCACGCTGTCGCCATCGCACACAGCGGTCACGGCTTCCGACATGATGCTCTCCATCAACACAAAAATCACATTGTCGGGCAGCGGGGCATCGGCGGCATATTCAACCGCCTCGCTCTTTCTCTGCATTTCAAGCGACTGCATGGCCTGCACGTCGGCATCAGTCTTGGCGCGATGCATATTCAGCGTGTAGAGGTTGCTATAAATAAAGTGGAAAAAACCATATCGGTAGGCTGTGACATAGGTGTTTGAGGTGAAATCGCCACCCCACCACGAAAAGGTCTTGAAAAACGACGACGACTGTATGCGAGAATTGGCATAGTATATACCGAGAAACGATAACACAATCGGCACGAACATCCAATACCACTTTATCCACTCCTTCTTGTCGGTCAATCGGTATATCACCCAGTAGAACGCGCCTAAGTATGCCGCCGACACCACGAAGTCGCGCAGACGGATGAGCGCCCAAATGCTCTCGCCAAGCATATCGAAATTCCTTACTTCGCCAATCATGGTTACATCCACATAGGTGTTGAAATGGCGAAGATAAACCACATTCACCATACACCACAGCCAAAACACGCCAGAAATAGCCATCTTCACGTGTTTGTTTTTCACCGTGTAAACGATAAGCGTAACAATCGACGCATCGAACCCGATAGTGAACAAATTGCAGAGGATATAGATAAATTCTTTCAATTCACCGTCGCCCATCACTATATAGTCGTAGTGAGTATAGAGCAAAAGCAGACAGTTGACGAGAAGGGTCAGTAGTAGTTTCATCTTAATTGTAGTGTATAGTCGCTGTCAAAGTTACTCCAAAAAATGCGTCTAAGCAAACAAAAAAAGCAAAAGTGCCACCCCTGCTATTTTTTTACAAAGGCTTCACAAAAGCCACCCCCTCCGCCACTTCCCAAAGGAAAATCCCCCAAAAATCAATCACAACTTCCACCCCACCCTACACCCCTAAATCCACCGCCAAGTGCCAAAAATGTGTAAAATTACACGAAATAATGTGCCAAAAACGTGTAAAATCACACATTTTCGGCACATAACACTTGCGCCACGCCGTTTTATTGACTATATTTGCATAGTCAATTTTTCAATCAAATCAACATGCCAAACGAAATCAACAAAACAGAATTAAAGCGAACTCTTATCAACGACCTCATCGCTTGGAAAAGTAAACGCAAGCGCAAACCGTTGATTCTACAAGGTGCCCGACAAGTAGGAAAATCTTGGCTGCTTCAGAAATTTGGTGAAGTGGCATTCGACAACTGTGTGGTGGTGAACATCGACCGCGATGTGGCGATACGCAACCTGTTTACCCAAACGAAAGACCCTAAACGACTTGTTGAGCAAATCAGCCTTATTAAAGGCCAGCCTGTGTTACCCGAAACCACTCTACTGATTTTTGACGAAATTCAAGATTGCGATGAAGTGCTCAACTCGCTGAAATATTTCAAGGAAGATGCTCCAGAATACGCTGTGGCATGTGCCGGGTCGCTTCTTGGCGTGGCAATGCGAAAGAAGGGGCGTTCGTTCCCTGTTGGGCAAGTTGATTTCATGACGCTTTACCCATTGAGCTTCGCAGAATTTCTTAACGCCACCGACCAACGGCTTTATGACACGTTATTAGCGTACCATCAAGCAGAGGCACTCCCCGACATTCTTCTCGACGAATTTCAGGAAAAACTAAAAATATACATGGCTATAGGTGGTATGCCTGAAGCAGTGGTGGATTGGACAGAGACACGCGATTTAAGTGTGGTAGATGAAACATTGACAAACATTCTGAAATCATACCCATTAGACTTTTCAAAATATGCGTCGTCGGCTGAAGTTATTCGTATCCAGCAAGTGTGGAACAGTATGAGCAACCAGCTCTCGAAAGACAATAAAAAATTCAAATATTCAGAAGTGCAAAAAGGTGCTCGCGCACGAGAATACGAAACCGCAGTTGAATGGCTTTGTGCCGCAGGTCTCACGCACAAGGTGCGCAATACCGAAACAGTGAAAATTCCAATCAAGGCTTACGAAAATTCATCTGTGTTTAAGCTCTATTTGAATGACGTGGGGTTGCTTCGCATGATGTTTAACCTCGACAGCAGCACCATTATGGAAGGCAACAACCTGTTCACGGAGTTCAAAGGCATTATTGCCGAGAATTATGTGCTGATTAGTCTTCTGCAACAAGGCATAAGCCCCATGTATTGGTCATCTGGCAATCAAGCGGAAATTGAGTTCATAATGGAGCAGAAAGGAAAAATCATTCCCATAGAAGTGAAATCGGGTAAGAGTGTGACGGCTAAAAGCCTTAGCGAATTTCGCAAAAAACACACCCCAGAACTCGCCGTTCGCCTTTCATTAAAAAATTTGCAGTTCAGAGACGGACTACTCAATCTCCCTCTCCCATTCGCCGACAAACTTTCAGAATACATAACTTCAAAATAGGAACCAAGTGCCTAAAATGTGTAAAATCACACAAAAACACGTGCCAAAAACGTGTAAAATTACACATTTTTGGCACGTGGTGGTTTGCGAGAGGGGTGTTTGGATTCTCGCAAATAGCGTGGGGTGAATGTTTGCTTATTTGTAGATTTCGTTGAGCAGGTGGGCTAAGCGGAGGCCGCCTTTGAGCAACTGCTGTTCCACAGTGGTAGCGTATTTTGCAGCGTAGTCATATGACACGCGGGTGCCTTCTGGGGTGTCGGCATAAATGCCGCGTGCAATGTCCACGCCCTCCTTTGCCCATGTGTCGAAGTCGCCTGCCACAATCTTGGCTTCTTCCTCAGCCGACACACGGTCAATTTGGTATTGCCATTCGCTGTAGCTCCACTTGTGCACAAACTCCACGATTTCGCTATCCCAGTAACTGTGAAGGTTGGTGTTGCGGTTGAAACTGGTGATTTTCACTTGGTTGCCGCCACGGTCGCTTCTGTGGCCCATGTGCAATGGCTGGTGCATGTCGCCCACAAGGTGAATGATCATGCGTAGCGCAATGTTCTCGTCTTCGTGGCTCAATTTGCCGTTTTTCAATTTAGCCACAATATCCTTCAGTGCCACCACCACATCGCCAGTGGTAGCCAACTGAGCGTTTTCGTAGGTTTCGTCAGCGTCCACATTCTTATAGTGCCACGTTTTGGTGTAGCGATATTCCTGTGTGTTGCTTGCATTGTCGAGCCAGTTGGCGTAGTACACGAGTGAATGTCCATCGAGGGCTGCCACAATTTTCGACTTTGCATTGTCGGTAAGGTGGTTTTCGGCGATAAAAGCCGTTACATCATGTCCTTTTTGTCCCCATGCAAAAGCTTGGGCGGTGCAGAAAAGTGCTGCAATTAAAAGTAAAAAGTTGCGTTTCATATTTTTTATTGTGTATTGTTTTGGTCAAAGTTACTCCAAAAAATGCGTCTGGGCAAGCGAAATTTGCGAAAGTGGTGGCGTTGGCGTAAATTTGTGGTAGTAAATGAATCGCTATGCGCAACAATGTAATCTCCATTTGTAAAGGTATCGCCATCATATTGATGGTGCTTGGCCACACCGAAGGCCCCGGTTTTCTGATGCACATCGTGTATCTGTTCCACATGCCCATCTTCTTCATCACCGCCGGCTATTTCTTCAGCCGCAAGTATCTGGCCGAGCCATGGACATTCGTGGTGAAGCGGTTTAAGGGGCTGTATGTGCCTATGGTGAAATGGGCGCTTTTCTTCCTCGTTATCCACAATCTGATGTTTAAAATCGGACTGCTGAGCGAGCAGTATGGCAACTGGGAAAACGGTGTGACGCACCCCTACGACCTCCATGCCTTCCTTCAGCGCGCAGTGAGCATTGTCACCTCCATGTCGGGCTACGACGAGTTTTTGGCTGGCGCCTTCTGGTTTTTCCGTGCGCTGCTCATTTCGAGCATTCTGTTTATGGCACTGTATTATGCGCTCGATGGGCGATGGAAACGCCTGCGCGGCAATGGCATCGTGGCGCTGATATGCGTGGGCGCTTTGTGCTTTGCGCTGCTCAAAATCGGCAACGGACTGAAAGTGGTGAATGTGGTGCAGGGCGGCATACGCGAAACTTGGGGCGTGTTTTTCTTCGGCGTGGGCGTGCTCTATCGCTCCTACGAACACCGCATCAAAGAACACTGGTCGCTGGCGTTGGTTTACCTATGCATTCTGTGCATCGCTACACAATTAGGGTGGCACGGCATGACGCTCTCGCCATGGGTGCAAGATGTAGCCACACTCCCCCTCACCGGCATCGCGGGCTTCCTGATGGTGCATTATGTGGCAAAGTGGCTCGACAGGCACGACGGCATAGTGAAGCGTGCTTTGGTACACTGCGGCGAAATGACGCTTTATATATATGTGTTCCACATCATATCGTTTAAGGTGGTGAGTGCCATAAAAATCGCCTACTACGGACTGGACTGGGGGCAGATGGGCTGCCACATGGTGGTGCACGAAAACAGCAAAACCGACATTTTTTGGATATTCTACACCATTGCTGGCACTGCGCTTCCGCTGCTATGGATGTGGGCATACAAAAAGGTAATTCCGCCCCTAAACACAAGATTAAAGATATATATTTCTAAATATATGTCAATAAATCAAAAATAGTGTTTATAACTGAACAATCTTCGCATAAATGCACTAATTTTGTGGTGTTAAATAATTTTACTACTCAAAAGGATATCACAAAATTATGTTGACCCAAATATATAATGGTCACATCCTCACTCCAGAAGGATGGGTTAATGGCGGATCGGTTTTCATGGACAATGGTCGAATTGTTGAGATTACCAACAACAGCAATATCGAGCCAAAAGCCGAACTCACTATCGATGCTAAGGGTATGCACGTAGTGCCAGGCGGTATTGAACTCCACTGCCACGGTGGTGGCGGTCGCGACTATCAAGAAGGCACAATCGATGCTTTCCGCGAAGCCACACTTGCGCACATGAAGCACGGCACCACAGCCATGTTCCCTACCCTTTCATCATCTACCCTGAAGATGATTGAGGACGCTTGCGAAACTTGTGATACTCTGATGAGCGAACCAGGTAGCCCAATCATGGGTCTGCACCTTGAAGGCCCTTACTTCAACTTGAAGAAGGCGGGTGCACAGATGCCTGACATTATTCGCAACCCTAACCCAGAAGAATATCGCCATATCGTAGAAGACTACAAGTGTATGGCTCGCTGGGACGTGGCTCCCGAACTTCCTGGAGCTCTTGAAATGGGTCGCTACCTTGTGGAAAAGGGCGTGCTTGCCGCTATCGGCCACACCGCAGCTGGCTATCCTGAAGTGAAAGCAGCTTACGAGGTTGGCTACAGCCACGCTACCCACTTCTACAACGCAATGACCAACGTGCACAACGAGCGTGAATTTAAGCACGCCGGCACAGTGGAAAGCGTATATTTGATGGATAATATGACTGTGGAATGTATTGCCGACGGCATTCACGTTCCTGGACCAATCCTCCAAATGGTTTACCGCAATAAGGGTGTAGGTCGCATGGCATTGATTACCGATGCGCTTGCCGTATCATGCAGCGACAGCACTAAGGCATTCGACCCACGCGTGATTATTGAAGACGGTGTGTGCAAGTTAAGCGACCGCTCAGCATTGGCTGGCAGCATTGCCACAATGGATCGCTTGATCCGAACAGCGGTGAATATCGCCGACATTCCGCTGATGGACGCTTGCCGCATGGTGAGCGAAACACCAGCTCGCATTATGAACATCTACGACCGTAAGGGCTCGCTCCGTAAGGGTAAAGATGCTGATATGCTTATTCTCGATGCCGAACTCAACCTCCGCGCAGTGTTCGCGATGGGCGAGTTGGTAGAAGGCGCTAATAAATTGTAAACGCTAACTAATTATCTAAAATATCAACTTTGCGGTGACGCGCCTGTGACAGGTCCGTCACCGTTTTTTTTATCCCATTCCCCGCCGCCACAGCTGCCAGTAAGCTGGGCTCACCCGATATATCTAGTAGTTTGTAAAGTCTAAAAGTTGAAAAAACGGGAAGAATTCAATGCGTAAGAAGTTAGCTTTAAAAGCGGCACAACTCACTGATTATCAGTCAAATAAATTTGTGTATGCCGTATAATTTTTGTATCTTTATAGTTGATTATCAATCAGTTACGGTCAACTATGTCAGTTCGCAAATATACGATATGCCTCACACCAAAGGAGCGAAAAGATCTCCGTTCAATAGTCTCCAAGGGAGTTTGTCCCGCACGAACAGTAAGACGTGCTCAGGTCTTGTTGAAATTTGACGATAACATGAAGGGCGGTTGTAGCGTTGGCGAGTTGCATGACATGCTGGGAGTGTCCGCCACGACAATCTATAGGATACTGCAAGACTTTCTGTCAAAGGGAATCAACAGTGTCTTCCGTAAAAAGCGCGCTACTCCTCCTGTCAAAGAGAAAATAACGGGTGAAGTAGAAGCCCACTTGATAGCACTGGCCTGCCACAATCCCCCTTGAGGGGTATTGCAGATGGACGCTCAGACTGTTGTCAGAAAAAATGGTACAGATGAACTATATTGACAGTATCAGTCACACGACTGTTGGGAGTGTCTTGAAAAAGAACTCACTCAAACCGCACCTTGTTCAGGAGTGGTGTATTCCCAAGGAACAAAGTGCCGACTTTGTTGCCTGCATGGAGGATGTCTTGGAGGTGTACAGCCGCCCGTATGACGCGCGTTACCCAGTTGTTTGCATGGACGAGAAACCCTTGCAGCTATTAGCGGATGCGCGAAAGGGGCGACGCAAAAAGGACGGCTCCTATATTCAAGACAGCGAATACATCCGAAACGGAACATGCTGTATCTTCCTGTTTACCGAGCCTCACGCCGGGTTCCGCTATGTTACGGCTTTGGAGCATCGTACGAAGGTAGACTGGGCCAGACAGATGAAGCACATTGCCGACAACGTCTATCCGCAAGCAGAAAAGATTATAATGGTGTGTGACAATCTGAATACGCACGACAAAAGTTCATTCTACGAAGCGTTTCCACCGGCTGAGGCACTGAGACTTGCCAAAAATTTTGAGTTCCATCATACTCCCAAGCATGGCAACGGGCTTGACATCGCAGAGATAGAGCAGGCCGCGCTGACGAAGCAGTGCCTTGGCAAGCGACGGATTGATAAGTTGGAGGAACTCAATGCCGAACTCAAGAACTGGCAACAGGACAGAAACGAAAGTCAGAAAGGAGTGGATTGGCAATTCACCGCCGAGAACGCAAGAGGCAAGCTAAAACACTTGTATCCAATTCTCAACTTTTAGACTTTACAAACTACTAGCCTCCAAAACCTTTCGATGGCCCTACTTCTGCAAGCGTCAGCCTGCGGCCAGTATATCTTTCGGACTAATAACTATCTGAAAAACATCTGTATAACCTCATTGATACTATGAATAATAGCAGAGGAATGCACAGTAAAACTTTTCTGTTTCTCTTTATGGAAACGTACTGGAGTATTGACTTGTTGCTAAAGCCAAGCAATAAGCTATTGTTGTTTCGAGAAAAATTATTATCTTTGCAACAAAGCGCATAGCGTTAATAAAATAACTTAATAACAAACCTTTAAAAATATCATATCGAAATAAATATCTGACAATGTATTTATCCTTGACTCGACTGAGTATCTGAACTAGCACTTCAATATAACTTTAGGTCGGCCAATTCTTGGATATTCACGCCTCATGAGGGTGTGGATACAAAGATTGTTGCCTAAAGTGGCTGTGCTAGGCCTTGATACCAATAATCCTCTCCACGCCCTCTTTTCTTATAACGAAAGGGGGGCTTTTTTTGAGCCTCCTTTTGTAGTATTGAATATAAAAACAATGGCTCAAATGACTAACGATCCTACACTTCTCCACCAAATAGATGCTGGTGTAAAAGGTCGAAAAAGAGGACATTCTTACGAAAATGAATTAGCATCTAAAATTAATCTATAAAATCTCTTGTTCGGGCGTAATATCAAGGCCGGCGGCTTCGACAAGTTGTCGGTCTTTCTTCATTAC
>OLGV01000139.1_pt1 | contig 31882 bp, 28 predicted proteins | sample 1605761 | NCBI WGS metagenome assembly OLGV01 (sample SAMN03283245) | human gut metagenome | biome: human-associated habitat; material: feces | host: Homo sapiens | place: Peru | collected 2012
AAGCGGCCTGCCGCGGCGATGTGCGGCAGTGATCTAACGCTGACCGGCGGCACATTCAGGCAACATGATCAGCACCATAATCCTTATCGACAATGGTCACAGCTACGACACGCCGTGGAAGCGCCGTACATCGGTTCCTTGATTCGCCATCCGCCAAGCCCTATCTCGAACGGATGGCGTTCTCAAAAGGCCACAAACCGCTCTAGTGCATTGCCTTGGCTACCCGGACGAAACTCCGGAGGCCAAGCCAAGACGTGAGGACATGATCAGGTTCATGGAATAAGCCAACCTCCAGGCAAGGCGACAATGTCCGACTCCACTACTCTTTGACGCAGCGTACCGAATAGGCGTCAGCGCGTCCGGCGGAAGCGGTGGCTGAGACGGATGTGCCGGCGGCCTCGTTCATGAACGCGAGCACACAGAATCCGAAACCAGTGGTCGCTCCATAGGATTTGGCAGGAGAGTTTCCCCAATAGGATCCCCAAAGTCCGCTCTTGGAACCCATAAGCATGGCGTAGGAGCCGTCGTAGCGGGCTGCGGCAGGGAAAAACAGAGAGCCTTCCTTCATATTGAAAGACCATCCATAGTTGTAGTCTCTGGTGTCGATCACTCCGTCACCATTCAAATCCACAACATCAAATGAAGACGGATCCTGAGTATATCCACCAGTGGTAGTGAATGTCCTGAACACATCTGCCGGCGGGACACGGTAGCCGACAGGGCAAGGGTCATAGAAAGACTTGGAGCCTTTGTTGACGTAATTGTTGTCCGAATTTCTCTCGTCCCCTTTAGGATTGCCCCACAACGCGTCATTGCTGTCGGAGGCCTTCAGCCAATCCCTGCTTGTGTTGCACTGGGCATAGTTCGAAAGACATTTAGTAGGATTGGCTATTGAATATTCAATGGTGTTGTTCTTAACCGAACTCCAAAGTGAATATGTGATCTTCACCTCCGCGCCATCAGGACCATACACGGGAACCGGTTGGGTCTTTTCATTCCCGGTAAGACTCGGAGCTGACGGGAACGGATCCTTGCGTCCCCATTGGTACAACAGACCGTAAGGCTTCACGTCAGGAGCAGAACCGAAAGTGGAGGTCATTGCGCCGAGGTTCATATTCATCACCTCGTAGCCGCTCTTGGCCGTAACAGTTTTCACATTCTCTTCCGGGAACCAGATGTGCCAACTCCAGATGACTCTCTTGTCGGCGGAATAGACTGCGATCAAGGCGTTGCCGTTCTGCGCGGAAGCATTGAACGTGATCTTGCCGTCTTTGAAGGCCACGTCTGTGATCATTCCCTTTGAGGTCTCCCAGACAAGAGCCGCGGAATCAGGAGTCATCTTCTCCGGAGCGGCAAGACCTTCCGTGGCCGCACCATTGCCTTTTACCGTGGCGTCAAAGGAATAGCCGCCTTCTTTCACGATGATGTAGCAGTTGGACGATCCATTCTTGCTCAGATCCTCGGCGACAACCGGTGACGGCTCCGGCTCTGGTTCCGGAGTTGGAGTTGGTTCCTTTGCCGGATCAGTACCGGTCTTGCCACAAGCAGTGGCAATCAGGAGCAATGTGCCCCCGACAAATCTTCTCAGATTCTTTTTCATAACAGTTCGTTTTTATATACAATGCGATTATACGCAATTTTCTTTGAAAAACTTCATGTCTCCGACAAAAATAACCTACCTCTCACCATGACCTCCAGTGTCAATTATTCTTTCCGAACCTCATTTTGTGACCAATCATCTTTGTAATATCTTTATATTTCCATATTTTTGTAATCATTATCAATGACAATAGCACAAGACTATAATTTTAATCTCTGCATAATGAAAAAGATCATTTATGGATTGGCGATCGCAGGCATCGCGGTGTCAATGACATCATGCGCACAGAAGCAGAACACCCTCACATCCGCTGAAAAGGCTGACGGTTGGGTACTGTTGTTCAATGGTGAGAACCTTGACGGTTGGCGTGACTACAACGGTGACTCTCTGACCAACGGCTGGAAAGTTGTGGATGGCTGCATCCAGGCTTCCGGCAACGGAGCCGATGAGTCCGGCTACATCGTCACGGACAAGAAGTACGAGAATTTCGAACTGTCCTGGGACTGGAAACTCACCCACGGAGGCAACAGCGGAATGCTTTACCACGTTGTCGAGAATCCGAAATTCAAGGTGCCTTACGTCACAGGCCCTGAATATCAGCTCATTGACAACGAGGGTTGGGAAGAGGTTAACGCTCCGGCGAAACTTGAGGAATGGCAGAAGCTTGGCGTTGACTACGCAATGCATCTTCCTGACTCAAGCAAGATGAAAGTCAATCCTCAAGGTGAATGGAACAACTCAAAGATTGTCTTTGACAACGGTCATGTGGAGCATTGGCTGAACGGAGAGAAGATTCTTGAGTTCGAGGCCTGGACAGACGACTGGTTCGAGAAGAAGGCCAGCGGCAAATGGGGCAACGCAACAGAATATGGTCTCGCCCACGAGGGTGTGATCTGCCTTCAGGACCACGGCGATCCCGCTTCATTCAGGAATATCAAGATCAAGGAACTGCCTCACAAGGCCGGTCAGGAGGTCGAACTCTTCAACGGAAAGGATCTTCACGGATGGGAGTTGTTCGGAAGCATGCGCACCGGCGTGGACGAGGAAGGCAATCTCGTGACTGAGAACGGAGAGGATCTCCGCTACGGCTATCTCGGAACCCGTGAATATTACAAGGATTTTGATCTGACAGTCGAGTTCAAGCAGTGCTCGAACGGCAATTCCGGTCTGTTCTTCCATTCATTTGTGGAGGGTGGCTACCAAAACAACATCGTGAACGGATGGCAGTGCGAGGTCGCTCCTAAGGGACAGGACACAGCCGGAATCTACGAGTCATACGGCCGTGGCTGGTTGGTTCAGATTCCGGACGAGAAAGAGGATATTCTTAAGGAAGGCGAATGGAACACTCTTCGTCTGCGTGTCGAAGGTGACAACGTCAAGACTTGGCTGAACGGCGAGCCTATGGTTGACATAAACGATGAGTTGATCGGTTCCAAGTCCGGCCGCATCATGCTCCAGATCCACGACGGCAACAACATCAAGGTTCTCTGGCGCAACTTCCACTTGACCACACTTTAATCTTAAAGGCTCCTCCCGTATCAATACGGCAATGAACAGACAGATTTCTTACACAATAGGGGTCGATTTCGGCTCAGACTCGGTGAGGGCATTGCTTGTCAATGCCCTCACTGGGGAATATATCCACTCAGCTGAGTCCCACTACTCAAGATGGGCCAAGGGACTTTATACGGACAAGACAAAGGCGATGTTCCGCCAAAGCCCTCTCGACTATCTCGAAGGCCTTGAAAAAGTGCTGACCGATGTCGTTTCGCATTGTCCGGCCCCTGAAGCTGTACGCTGCATTTCCGTGGACACCACAGGCAGCACCCCATGTCTTGTGGACAGACACTGCAAGCCTCTCTCTCTGTCAGAAAAGTATAAAGAGAATCCAGACGCGATGTTCGTCCTTTGGAAAGACCACACGGCGGAACACGAGGCAGCGGAGATCAATAATGCCGACAGGTTATCCGGCAAGGGATACAGCCGCCATTCGGGAGGACATTATTCAGCGGAATGTTTCTGGGCGAAAGTCCTCAGAGTGCTCCGTCATTCACCTGAGCTTCAGAATGAAGCATCTACAGCCATTGAACTGTGCGACTGGATTCCCGCGGTTCTGACAGGTGTGGATGACATCACAAAGATGAGAGTGGGATTGTGTGCCGCCGGAGCGAAGAGGATGTGGGCGGAAGAATGGGGCGGATATCCCCCTGAAGAATTCTTCAATGGTATTGACGGCAAGCTTGTGCCTATTCTTAGGAATATGCCAGACAAGGTATATGGCTGCGACAAGGAGGCCGGCAGGATAACAGCGGAGTGGGCGGACAAACTTGGACTTTCCCGAGATGTACTTATAGGTATAGGGAATATTGATTCTCACTCCGGTGCCGTAGGGGCAGGAATAACATTAGGGACAATGGCCATGAATCTCGGCACTTCAGCCTGCTTCATGGCTATCACGCCAAAGAATCCTCATGTCATCGAGGGGATATTCGGGCAAGTGGACGGATCAATCCTTCCGGAAATGACTGGGTATGAAGTCGGGATGTCCGCGTTCGGGGATATATTCGCATGGCTGAAGCGAATCCTCGGATGGGCGTTGGAATGCAACCATACGAACCAGAAGGACAATATTCTTCAGAAACTTTCAGAAGAAGCCGGAAAATTGAGAATCAGCGCATCCAGTCCCATCTCCACAGGTTATCTCAATGGAAGGCGTTCCCCTGCCCCTGACAGTTCACTGACCTGCACCATCACCGGATTGACGTTAGGGACATCCCCCGCGGAAATCTATTACGCACTTGCCGAATCAGCGGCGTTCGGCGCGAAAGCCGCTATTGACCATCTGATCAACAACGGAGTATTCATCGAACGTCTTGTCGCGATTGGCGGCATCGCGTTCAAGTCCCCTTTCATCATGCAACTCATGGCCGACGCCAACATGAAAAAGATCGAAGTGCTTGACTGCAAGCAGTCCTGCGCTCTGGGAGCGGCGGTCAACGCCTCTGTTGTCGCAGGTTTGTACCCGGATGTTCCGACTGCCCAAAAAGCATTGTGCCCACCATCGGCGCACACCTATTCCCCATCTCCTGAAAGACATGATCTTTTGGAGAGCCGCTACAAAAAATACTTGGAACTAAGCAAATTAAAATAAATGGAGAATCATTCTTCCGGGAAACGACGAATATTCATTGTCGCCACTCTCTTCGTAGCGATCATCTGCAACTACCTTGACCGCCAGCTGTTGTCAATATTGAAACCGGAAATTCTGGAATATTTCGGCATCGGAGATATTCAGTACGCATGGATAGTGAACGTGTTCCTGATCTGCTACGCGATAATGTATCCTATCTCTGGAATCCTCGTGGATAAATTCGGTCCCAAGCCGGTGATTTCTGTCGGAATAGTCGTGTGGTCCTTGGCATGCATCGGAGGCGGTCTGTCCACAAACGCTGTGCTTTTCGCCACATTCAGAGGCATCCTCGGACTTGCCGAACCGACCATCATAGCCGGTCAGATCGTCGCGGTTACAGTATGGTTCGAGAAACGTCACAGAGCGACCGCCAACAGCCTGTGTACAGCAGGTGGAGCCTTGGGAACAGTCATCGCGCCTCTTGTGATCGCTTGGATGGCGAGGATACTGCCATGGCATGAGGTGTTCATCCTTGCCGGAGGAATCGGACTTGTCATCGCAGTTGTCTGGGCGTTTGTATATCGTAATCCTGACAAGGATGTTCTCGCAAGGACAATGGATGCGGAAGAGGACGCCGACAGCTCACAAAAATCCATTGAGGGGTCATCGGCGTTCACATGGACAGGCCTATGGAAAACCCGCTCGCTTTGGGGGATCCTACTGATAAGGCTTATAAGCGACCCGGTATGGTATTTCTGCTGTTTCTGGCTGCCGGGTTATCTGAGGAGCATGGGTGAAGCCCAAGGGCTTGGCCAGCAGGCCACTTTGGACATGATCCAGTACATGGGTGGTGTACCGTTCTTCTTCAGCGCGATCGGAGGAATATTATCATCCATATTCTCCGACCATCTCGTCAAGAAAGGGATTCCAGCTCTCAAGGCAAGAAAAATAATGATGATAGGAATATCCTTTGTTGCACCGATATGCGCGCTTACACCGCTCGTGAGCGGATGCGAGTCCATAGAGTTCGGGGCACGGGCTTGGATGGTCGTTGGAATATTCAGTGTGATCGCCGTGATGTGCTCAAGCTGGCTCTACACCATCTGCGTGGTGGTCGCGGAGGCGTTCCCTGTAAGAAACGTGGCAAGCGTGGTCGGCATCACCGCTGGAGCCGGAGCCGTCGGAGGAGCCATATTCAATGTCTTCGTGGGCTCGTTGCTCTCGTCTATGGGAAATATTCTGTTCGCCGTGATGGGTGTGCTTCACCTCATTGCCTCTGTTGTACTGTGGAAGATGGTGCGGCCTGAACGTCCGGGACTGTACGTGAAGAATGTTTAAAATCAAATAACAATGGAAACAAAAAGAACTTACACCGAGCCGGCGAGGGAGATTCCGATAAGAGACAATGTGGACATTCTCGTTGTCGGAGGTGGACCTTCGGGCATCATGGCCGCACGCGCCGCTGCCGGCAAAGGTCTTAAAGTGATGCTCATCGAAAGCCGTGGCTATGTCGGAGGCAACCTGACCCTCGGTCTGCCGATCCTCGGATTTCTCGGCCGGAAAGGCAATCAAGTCATCGAAGGCCTGCCTCAGATGCTCATCAGCAGACTCAGAGCCAAGGGCAAGGCTTCTGAACACAAACCGTGCAAGAACCACGTCAGCCTCACGATCATCGACCCGGAAGCCGTAAAGGACGAGGCTTTGGCCATGCTGGAGGAAGTCGGGGTGAAAATCCTGATGTACGTGTTCTGCTCTGGAGTAATCAAGGAGGGAGATGATGTCAAGGGTGTCTTCATAGAAAGCAAGGAAGGCCGTGAGGTGATCATGGCGAAAACAGTCATTGACTGCACCGGAGACGCTGATGTCGCGTTCAAGGCCGGAGTGGAATGCCACAAGGGCGACGCTGACGGAGGCATGCAGCCGCCGACATTGATGTTCTCCATGAGAGGGGTCAATATGCCTGAGCTCAGGGACGCGATCGTGAACCATTCGGAGGAATTCGACATGGATGTGATGCCGACCGAGCAGTTCAAGGACGGTCCGTTCATTGTGGTCGGTTTCAGGAAGAAGATCAACGAGGCCAGAGAGAAGGGCTATGAGATCCCAGTGGCAAGGACAATCCTCATCACAGGTCTTGCCGATGATGAGATCTGGGTGAATATGTCCAGAGTCTGCGGCGTGGACTCAACCAATCCAGAAAGCTACACCGAAGGGGAAATCAAGGCCCGCTTCCAGAATGATGAGGTGGAAAGATACCTCAGGGATTTCATACCAGGATTCGAGAACGCGTGGAGAGACAGGGTGGCTCCGTTCATGGGTATCCGCGAAAGCCGTGTCATCAAGGGAGAATATGTCCTGACTGCGGACGACATCCTGAACTGCCACAAGTTCGAGGACGCGATAGGAGTTGGAAGTTATCCTGTGGACATTCATCACAGCCACGGAGATGACTGCACGATGATGTGGTGCCCAGACTGCTACGATCTGCCATACCGCATGCTGGTTCCGGAAAAGGTCGGAAACCTGCTCGTAGCCGGACGGTGCGCCTCCATGACTCACGAGGCGATGGCCTCGGCCAGAGTGATGTCCACGTGCATGGCAATGGGTGAGGCTGCCGGAAGGGCTGCAAGGATCGCCTTGTCGGAAGGCGTGCCTGTCGCCAAGGTCAATGTGGCCGAAGTGCGCAAGGAGCTCAAAGAAACCGGAGCCTACCTCAGGGACTAATGAATATGACCGTTCAACCAACATTCGTTCTCTTATGAATATATTGAAAAACAAGACCGTAATCCTGATTGCGTTTCTCGCTGCCGTGAGCATCACTCCGGCAATGGCCGCCGGGAAAGGTCTCAGCCGTGACCCTCAGGAAAAAGGCACGCACAGGATAATGACATGCAACATCCGCATAACCGGACTGCCGGAAGACGCCAAGAAGCCGGGCTGCACCTGGGAAGAAAGACGTGAGGTCTGCCGGGACGTCATATTGGCCCAGAAACCCGACATCATCTGCTTGCAGGAGGTCATCTATGACTCTAATGAGTACATGAAGAAAGAGTTGAAAGGCTACACCTCGTTCGGATTCGCCGGTCCTGAAATGGACCCGTTTACGGAGGGCTACCATTTCATTGGAAAGAACGTGATCTTCTTCAAGACATCCAAGTACGAGATGCTCGGCGCAGGTTGTTACTGGCTGTCTGAAGAACCTCTCATCGGAGGTACTGTCTCATGGGGAACAACTCGTGCAAGGCATTGTAACTACCTAAGACTCCGTGACAAGAAAACCGGTGAGGAGTTCCGTGTAATCGACACCCACCTTGACCACAAGTCAGACAATGCAAGACGGGAACAGGCCAGGATGCTTGCCGAGGAAGCCGGGCAATATGCTGATGATTTTCCGCAGATCATCTGTGGAGATTTCAATTCAAGCATCTCTGACGGCGCGGCCCAGACGCTGCACGTGGCAGGATGGAAAGACGCCTACGAATGGATGGGATTCCCGGACCGTTTCTCCTTTCACGGGTTCAAAGGCGAGAAGTACACCAAGAAGAACACCCGCATCGATTTCATCTACCTGCACGGCAAGGTCAAGCCGGTTCACTGCCGCATGATCACAGAAGGGGTCAATGGCATCCTGCCGAGCGACCACTACTTTGTTATGGCTGACGTCAAGGTTGGAGACTGAAGTTACATTGACAACTTCGCATCAGGCCACCAGGCGGACTATGCAAATCTAAATAGTTCGGTTGCGTGAAGCAACATTTTCCGCTCAAAGCGGTATGAAAAAAAACGAAAATCCCGATTTTTGCACGTTACCAAAAATCGGGATTTTATTTTTTCATACCGGTTGTCAATCAAAACTGAGCAGGGTGTTGTCCAGCCACTTGGTTCCTACAAGAGATTGATAGTTGCCGGTGTCTTTGCCTGAGCGGAAATTACGGAAATATTGGTTCTGCGAAAGGACTTTCCCGTCAGCGGAGGTCAGTTTGAGGGTCACGATGCAGAGGCCGTCCGGTACGTCAGCGATATCAATAACCTGAGTCGTCGTGTCTTCCGCGGGACTTACTTGAGCTGTTTTTGAATATACTTCCTCACCATTCGGATTGACTACGGAAACGCTGGCGGTAAGGTTTTTCTGATCACCACAGCTGGCGTTAACCACCTCAATCTGACATGTGGCCGGATTCATCTGAATGTGCAGAGGCTCACAGGCTTTCTTCACGGCGGCACAGGCGGCTGTAGGACGGAACCAATAGTCGTAGGTCTGCCAGGCAAGGCTTGGCCAGGCGCTGTGGGACATCCAGATCAGAAGTCCCTTGTGTCCAACATTGTTGGCCTCGTACATCGCACGGTAGCCGTCATAGTTGACCCACTGGGCATATTTCGCGAAAGTCTCGGCGGATTCCATAGCCTGCTCACCGAAACGCCTTCTGACCATTCCGACAAATGCGGTGTCACCCTGAGCGCCGGTGCGGGTGAAATCGTGCTGTCCCCAGACATCATCCGTAGGCCATAGATGGTCGGAAGTCAGCATCCGGGACAGGCTCTCATATTCCATAATCGCCGGCATTCCCCTCTCGCTGTGGAACTTGGAGGTCGGGTTCTCGAAGTAGAACAAAGGCTCGACCGCACGGTACGGGCCGTGACCGCTTACACCATCATCGGCGGAACTTGGAATATAGACGATGTCGGAATGCAGGGTGTTGACGGTCTCAATCAGGCCAGCGTTCAAAACAGCCGGAGGATAGCCCTCGTTACGTCCGCAGTATAGTCCGATGCTTGGATGCTTGCGGATAAGGCTGACATAATCCCTGGCATTGTCAAGGAACATCTCATTGTCATCCGGATCCGGACCGTCGGCCGGATTCGCAAGCCAGAAGTCCTGCCAAACCACGATTCCGTACTTGTCGCAGGCATCGTAGAACTCCTCGTCACCTGTCTGGCCAACCCAGTTACGGATCATATTCAGGTTCATATCCCTGTGCATACGCGCCGCGGTGTCATATTCCTCAGCACGGTAGCGGAGATTATATTCACTGAAGCCCCAGTTACCGCCTTTTGGGAAGAAGCGGCGGCCGTTGATGAACATTTTCAGGTCGCTCATCACATCGCTGTATGTGAATTCCCTGATGCCCGCCTGCCATTTGATTGAGGTCATCGCCTCGGCCGCACCGTCAGGTATGAAGGAGAACGAGGCTTCGTGAAGCGTCGGCTCACCATAGCCATTCGGCCACCAAAGGTCGATCTTCTGATCTTTCAGTTGTGAATATTCCTCCGGTGTGAATATGACCGCGCCGCTCTCCCCTGCCTTCAATGAGACAGGCTTCGCGAATTCAATATTTCCGACAGAACCGCGCAAGATTCCGCTGATGTCCTTGAAAGAGATGTCCTCGACTTTCACAGAGAATGTCATCGAGGCAAGGCCGTCTGTCACTTTGCTTTGGACAAGCGGATCGCTTAATCTTACAGCCTCGACTTTTTCTATCCGGACATCGTTCCAGATTCCCATATCACGGCCTCTGACTGTCGGCATCCAATCCCAGCCTACCGTGGCGTGGAACGTCGGGTTATCAGCACCAAGCTGACCTCCATTGAAGTCAGGACTCTCTGCGTTCTTTTCCTTGACAGCGGCAAAGTGGGCTGGCTTTATGATGTGCACGGCTATGACATTGTTCTCGTTTTGAATCAGATCCGTGATGTCGAAACTTGCGCGCTTGAACGCTCCCGCTATGTTTCCGACATAACTCCCGTTTAGATAAACTTCGGCTTTCCAATTGATTCCGTCAAAGGATAGGAAAAGCCGCTCGCCTTCCTGACGCTTTGTCGCTTCGACAAGCCCAGCGACAGAACTTGGTGTCCATCTGTACCAGAAATCAGAATTGAAATACGACTCCGAAATCTGAAGGTTATTGTCAGCGATTCCCGGATCCGGAACTGCCCCGGCGGCTATATAGCTATAAAGAACTGTTCCCGGCACGACAGCAGGCAGCCAGGACGAATCGTCATATTCATTAGTGGAGATGGCCTCACCGCTCACGGCGACAGCGGAAGCACGCTGAAGTCTCCACTCAGGTTTGGTATCTTCTTTCGCCTGAGGTCCAAAGACTTCCATCTCGCCCAATGCGAAATGGCCGCTCTCATCAGCACCTTCCATCGAAAGACGGACATAACGGGCGTTACCTACCGCTTTGAATGAATATGTCAGCGAATCTGTCTGTGGAAGATCTGCGACCTTTTTCCAGTTCTCCGCATCGTCCGAGATCTCAACACTACCATTTTTAGCCTTATGGATCCAATGAAGGCGTAATTCATTGAATCTCTTTTTAGAACCAAGATCAACATAGACCCACTGCGGTTTGTCGTCAGCACTCATCCACGCGCTTGAGTAGACTTCGGATGGCAGAACATTGAAACCACGGGACTCTTTAGAATCATAAGGCCCGGTGTCAGAACTCTTCCCGAATGATGGTTCCGTTGAGAAATCAACAGCATAGACCACCCAGAAAAGAGCCCCTTCCATATTGAACTCAATCTTGAAATGATTGAAATCAACAGCGTCATTCAATGGTATTTCCAAATCCAACTCACGGACAGGGCGTGTGATCGTCTCAGTCTGCTTGTTCGGGTCAGTGATGACCTCCGGATAACGCTTGTTTCCCGGCAGTCCGGAATTTCCGATGAATCCGACCTGTCTCATTCCGACCTTCGAGTCCCCAGCAAGACAAGAAATCGACCACCCTTTCGCAGGTTCCTCATAAACCACATATCCCCGGACACGCACGCAGGCAGCTGAAAACTTCTGGGCACTCCATTCATATTCAATGAAATCAGACGCACCTTCCAACCTGTTGCTTGAATATGGTCCCGCGTCCAGCGTCCATTCCTTCTCGCGCCGTGGCAGTTCCCCCTCAGCCGTGCAGACTTTCAGCCAAGCCGGCTCTGAAGCCGCCACACCCCCATCCGTGACCAGCTGTGCCGTAAGGTTATAATCATAAGAAGACGAAGCGTATGCAGCCTTGTTCAAGGCGATATTAACAGTCGTGTCGTTCGGTGAGCAACCAACCATAGCCGCGGCAACCATCATCGCGGCGGCATCGGACAATTTCTTGATAGACATAACTTATTATTAATCAGTGAAAGCGGAGGATACAGGATTCGAACCTGTGGGGCCTTTCAGCCGACTTGTTTTCGAGACAAGCACCATAAACCACTCGGACAATCCTCCGTGTTTTGCGATGCAAAATTAATAAATTTCGGAATAATTATCAATTTGTGGACGGATTTATCATAAGATGTTTCCGGATTTCCTCCTTGGTCAGCGAAACGGCGATGAGGAACTGGGCGAGAATATACGTCAGCATCACCCAGAAACCACGCATCGGAACTTTTAGATCAGTAAAGACACCTGTCGCCAGAATCGTGTCAGATATGACAAAAAGAACATAACCGATGACGGTCACAACGTAAAGACGGCTTTTAGTTTCAATCGCGGCCATTATTCCGGCGTGGATGACAAAAGCGAAAACGCAGGCATAAGCCGTGACGCACATTCCCATAAAGCCTTTCACAGCAAATAATTGAGAGGCTATGCTCATAATGGTGATCAACAGCGCAAGAATGACAAAGCTGAATATTCTTTTATGTCCATTCTTGTCAGGATATGGAATTGTGCATAAATAGAACAGGTGTCCTATGAGAAACGCGAACAACCCAGCAAGAAAAAAGTTCTGGCCGCTGAACATAAGCAAGACATCCCCAAGCGTGCCGAACGCCAAAGCCAGCATCAAAGTAGTGACCTTGCACCCACGGACATCATTCTCCTTCAAAAGCAGCCAACAGAACAACGCCAGCGACGGCACGATCAAAGGCTTGGTGCACATCGCAAGAATATGTCCGCCAACGAATTTGCCGGCGAGATTCCCGACCGACGAAAGGATGAAAATACAGAGCGCCAACAGACGCGGCATCTTTAAAGACTTCATATTCATTGAATATTTCCATGAATATACGAAATTATATTCCCGTTTACAACCTATTCCTTCAAGGATAGTTTCCGCACGGACAATGGAATAGGATGAATTGACTCCGGCTCGATATTCCGTCTCACCGCATCCACCAAATTTCGCAGTGTCAAATCTCTGGCCTGTCTGGACAGCTCGCACTCCCAGACCACAATCACATTCCATCCCAGCGCCTCAAGAGCGGCGGCCTCGGCAGCGTCCCTCTCCTTGTTCCGCCGGATCTTCTCCTGCCAGAACTCCACATTCGACCGAGGCATCCTGAACTTGTCGCACCCCGGATGCCCGTGCCAGAAACACCCGTTTATGAATATCACAGTATGGTACCTCCTCAGCACGATGTCCGGACATCCCGGCAGCCTTCTGGAATGCAACGAATATCTGAACCCTTCCGAGTGCAGCCACCTCCGCACGACCATCTCCGGCCGTGTGTCCTTCCCCCTGATCCGCGACATGCAGTAATGCCGCTGCTCCCGTGTCATCGTGTCAGACATTTCTCTAAGACGCTCTTACCTAAGAAAACACGAAGATAACAATATTAACGATTCCGAAGAGCGTAATTCATGGACTATTACGCTTTGGGAAAGTAAAAAAGATCTTCAGAAGCGTGAATATGTAAAAATAACGCCCGCCCTGTAACCAGAGCGGACGCCTGAAGTTTTATACAAAATAAGGATTGCGAATATCTCTACTTCTTTGTTATACGGGCTGTCCAGCCGCCGCCGGGGGCCATGTGGATCTTGACTTTGCGGTCAGCTGGAACCGAAACGAGTTCACGCTTGTAGTCACGGGCGGCGCGGTCGGCGTTGATGCCGTCACGGAAGATTTCCATTGTCCAGTCGCCTTCTCCGAGGAAACCGAGATCCAATGTGAGGTCACGGGCTTTCCAATCGTTGAGAGAACCGACGTACCAGACATCGCCGCTGCGGCGGGCAAGGGTGATGAAACGTCCGAGGACTCCGTTCACGGCCACGCTCTCATCCCAGACTGTCGGGCAGTCCGCGATGTACTTCGTGCACTCCGGCTCGGCCATATAGTTGGACGGAGAGTCACACAGCATATTCAAAGGAGAGTCGAAGACGACATATTCAGCGAGCTGGTGACAGCGGGTACCCTGGCTCATCGCCTCGGAATTCACAGGATGATAGTTCTTCTGAATGGCGTTGCGCATGGCGCCTTGCGTGTAGTCCATCGGGCCGGCGGCCATTCTGATGAACGGTACGGTGACATCGTAGGTCACCTGATCCACGTCGGACTTGCTCCACTTCATCTGCTCAAGGCCGAAGACTCCCTCATAGTTGATGACATTTGGATAGGTGCGGTTGAGTCCGACCGGCTTGAACGCACCGTGGAAATCAATCAGAAGTCCGTATTTAGCCGCGGTCTCGGCGGTACGCCTGAAGAAATCAACCATATATTGGTCGTCACGATCCATAAAATCTACCTTGAAGCCCTTGATTCCCATCTCGGAGTAATGCTTGCAGACGTTCTCCATATCCCTGTCGAAAGCATAGTAGCCGGCCCAAAGGATGAGGCCCACGTTGTGTGCGGCGGCATATTCACAAAGCATCGGAAGGTCGATCTCAGGGACGATCTGCATCAGGTCGGCCTTCTTGTTGACAGCCCAGCCTTCATCGAGGATGACATATTCAATGCCATGCTTCTGGGCGAAGTCGATGTAGTACTTGTAGGTGTCGTTGTTGATGCCGGCGCGGAAGTCCACCCCGTAGATGTTCCATGCGTTCCACCAGTCCCACGCCACCTTGCCAGGCCTCACCCAGCTGTAGTCCACCGAAGGATCGGCGGGCGTACCGAGCTTCCAGACCATGTCGTTGACGGCCAGATCCGCATCGTTTGTCGTCACCATGATTATCCTCCACGGGAAAGACTCGCCGGCCGAGCAGGACGCGATGTAGTCCTCGCGCTCCCTGACAATGCCCTGAAGCATGTTGTGGCCGCCATATTCAACAGTCTTCGGGTACGGCGCGAAACGTCCGGAGAGGGTTGTGGCGTCGCCCTCGTTGTAGAGGTACATTCCCGGATAGTCCAGAAGGTCAGACTCGGTGATCAAAACCTTCATCCCGTCATCGGCGGAAACCGCTATCGGCAGGAAGGCGAGGCGCTCCTTGTTCCAACCGGAAAGAGGAGTGACCGTGTAGGTGTTCTCGAAAGAGTTCCAGTACTGACTCTCAAGGGTTTCCAAGTGCTGAGCCACGTAAGGGACATAGGCGCTCCAGTCCTTCGCGAAATTGAAGCGAGCCTTCTCCGACAGCACCTTGCCGTCTTTCTTCAGCGAGCTGACGAAGCGGTAGGCGACACCCTCGTCGTAGGCGCGGAAAACAAGAGAGAATTCCTTGAATATGAGAGATAGCTCATTGTAGTTGTCACGAACCTCCGACTTCTTGTAGGCAACTGTCGGAATCACCTGATCCACAGCGGTTTTACGCACCTTGCGCACCTTGTCGTTCTCTCCGAAGACTATTCCGTCCGAAAGCGTCATCGAGATCTCCGACGCATCAATCAGACCGACAGCGTCCCTTGAGACCGAATAGGAGATTGTCTTACCAACCACTACCGTGGCCGAGAGATGACCGTCAGGTGAGACAACCTTGTAGGATCCGTCCTTCGCGGACGAGGTGAAGGCAACCGTGAATAATGCGGCGGCTGCCAGTACAGTTCTGTATGTCATAATCGAAAAAAAATGTTTTGTCATTTCGTTTGATAAAGATACTAACATCTTCGGATAATTCAGCATGCTGAATCAAATATATTTGCAATAATCCTGTTGAGCAAGGCCTCCGGATCCTGATTGTCAATGGGGTCAGATCTTGACCTCCACCTTGTGATGCCCTGATTCCAGGATGGCTGTCCTGGAATTCTTCAGGACGACCTCGGCCTTGGTGCCGGCTGGAACATCTATCTCAAGGACGGCTGACCTGGATTTGGTGGTCTTCCGGGAGAGGGATACGCTGATCCTGCCGTACTTAGTCTCGAACGAGGTCGAGGCGCGCCTTAGCCAGCCCATCTGCGGACGGACGGAGAAGGTCTCGAAGGCGGGAGTCAAAGGAGCCACGCCGCAGACTTTCTGGCCGAGCAGTATGATGTTGGCGCCGGACCAGGCATGGTTGCTGGAATTCGTCCAGTTCCAATGCTCATAGAGAGTCGAGCTTCGCTCATCCATGATCGTGGCCATTCTCCTTTTCATCCTGTCAAGAGCCGCGGAAGGCTCTCCAAGCACGAACAGGGCCTCCACCATGTACTTCTCCATGTAGGTCGAGGCCATGTCCGTGGTCTTCAGTACACGAGCGATCGCAGGGTACTTGTCCTCCGAGGCTATCCCGGCAAGCACCGCCATAGCCTGAGGCCTGTCATCGGTACGGTCCCTGTAGGACGGACTGCGGTAGCCCTCGCCGGTCCAGTACAGCCTGTTGTACGAATCCTTGAGCCGCTCCATGACCGAACTGATCATGGCCACGTCCCCGGTCTTGCCAAGCAATCCGGCGAACTCCAGCTCGCCTTTCAGCGCAAGGTAATACAGACACGGCATCAAGGCGAGCTGATCGACCGGAGAGTCGGCGTCCGGCCAGTCCCAGTCCCCTGTCCTGTAGACCGGAATCCCGTTCTCATCAAGCCTCCAGACCTCATGCAGGTACTTTTTCATCCTGTCATAGACGACCGGGACGAAGGAATCGTCGCCTGAGTAGAAGTACTGCGCATGGAATCCGTACCAGCCCAAGGCGGCGAGCATCTGGGACGGCAGCTCGGCGGAGTAGTTGAACGCCGGCACAGGAGAGGACAGCACACCGTCCACCCTCTGCCAGTTCACCAGCTCGTGTATTCCCTTTACCGCCAGCGCCCACGACGACGGTGACAAGGAGTAGAAGGCCATTCCCAGCTCATTCACCTCGTCGCCCCACCACTGCGCCCTCTCACGGTCAGGGCAGTCCATGTAGGTGTCGCGCATGCAGACATAGAGGGTACGAACCGCCTTCTTCCAATATTCATTCAGGAAAGGGTCGTCACATTCGAACGTGCCGGAGATCTCGGTGTCGTAGCCGGTCTCCCTGTACTTCACGTCAAGGACTTCCACGTCGGGCGGAAGGATGTAGAACATCTTGTCGCCGTTCAGCCAGCCGAGGCTCTCATATTCCTGCACACCATCTTTGGTGACATATTCAGCCCAAAGGCACTGCGTCCTGGCCAAGGCGACCTTGTAGTGGTCGGTCTGCAACCTGATCGTCCTGCCCGCCGGCGCCTTCACCTTCAGGTACGGCGTGATCTGGGCGTTGTACGGAAGTGCGCAGACCAGGGTGTCGCCCGACCTGCGGACCTCAGGATAGTCGAGCAGACCACTTGTCTTCCAAAGAGGTATGGGTCTTTTGACAAGCTTGCCGAAAGGAGCCTGGCCGACTATCACCGGAAGCTCCATCGCACTTCCGAGGCGTTTGGCGGCAGGGTCGCGCCAGTCAGGAATCTCCTTTCTGGCGTCATAGCGCAGGTTGCTCTCCGGAAGACGGTAGTTGGCCTCCGGCTCCCCCGCGCTCGAATAGGCGCCGAAGACCGTCGCCTCCCAAGTCTTGTCAGAGAGGATCTCCAGCCCGGGAGCCTCCGCCTCGAAAAGCAGTCCCGCGAGTCCGCTGCCGGCATGGCTGAAACCGTTGCGACCGAAATACCAGACAAGGACGGAGATGCAATTCTCTCCCTTCCTCAGGAAAGGAGCGATGTCCACCTCGTCATAATAGGAGTCTCCGGGAGCCGGGCCACGCTTGAGGCCACCCTCGAACACGACCAGCGAGTCATTGATCCAGAGCCAGTACTTGGAGTCGGCGGCGATCCTGGCCGTCATCACTTCCGGGACTTCCGCCACGGTGACCTTCTTTTTGAACGCGAGCCAGGAATTAGTCTCGCTCCGGTACTCCTGTTTTCCTATCCAGCGGGCCTTCCACGCGGTCTCCCGGGCGGAAAGCGCGGTGGCCGCAAGCAAAATACCGGCGGCCACACAAACTATAAGACGACGAGCGCTCATCAGTCAACCTTGATTTTCAATGAATATGTTCCCGTGGCCAGCGTCCTTGGTCTGCCGTTGGAGGCCGTCACCGTGGCCGTTGTCCCTTCGGGAACCTCAACCGTGAGGGAAGCCACGCCGGACTTGGCCGAACGACGGCTGAGCTGGACACGGATCATACCGTAGTGCGTCTCCACGGAGGCCGAGGCGGTCTTTAAAGTACCCATCCGAGGCTTAACCTCGAAGGCTTTGAAGCCAGGAGCCGTCGGCTCGATTCCGCATAGTTTCTGGCTCAGGATGGTCAGAGGGCCACCGCTCCACGCATGGTTGACCGTGCCGCCGCCGAAGCCTTCGCTGCCGATGCCCCAACCCTCGAACAAGGTCGTGTAGTCGTAGGCGAGCATCTTGGCGTAGCGGGATTTCATCCTCTCAATGGCGAAATCAGCGTGTCCCATCTGGAAAAGAGCCTCCAGGACGTACTTCTCCATGTAAGGGCTGGCGTGATGTTCCTTTTTAAGAGTCTCGAACAGAGCCGGATACTTATCCGGTGAGGCAAGGCCGGAAACAATGGCCATAGCCTGCGCCCGGTCATCAGTCTGCTTCTTGTAGTCCGGATCACGGTAGGCCGAACCAGTCCAATACTGAGCGTCAAAACTGTCGGAGATTCTTTTCATCAAAGCCTCAAGCATCTCAACATCCTTCTGCTTGCCGAGAATGCGGGCGAAATCCTTTTGAGACTTGAGGGCAAGATAGTACCAGCAGTTCGTCAGGACCTCGGTGTCGATGTCGTCGCCCCAGTCGCCCCAGTTCCAGTCGCCCGGACGGACGTTCAGAAGACCGTTGTCCTTGAATTCCCAAAGACCGCTTCCAAGCAGATAGCGCTCCACCTTAGGATAGACCTCGGCCACGAAGGTGCTGTCGCCGCTGAACCAGTACTGGGTGTGGAAACCGTACCAGCCCACGGATGCGAGCATCTGGAGCGGGAGTTCTATCACACGGTTGCCGGCCGGCACCGGAGAATAGATCACCCCGTTAGCCTCCTGCCAGTTCACCAGCTCAAGGATACCCTTTCTGGCAAGCAGCTGGCCTGACGGTGACAAAGCGTAGAACGCCTCTCCAAGTTCGTTCACCTCATCGCCCCACCACTGCGCGCGCTCGCGGTCCGGGCAGTCCATGTAGGTGTCGCGCATGGTGATGTAAAGCGTTCTGGCCGAGCGTTTCCAAAGCTCGTTGAGGAACGGGTCCCCGCACTCGAACGTCCCCGAGAACTCCGTGTCGTAGCCGGTCTCGCGGTACTTGAGGTCCACGACCTTCACTCCTGAAGGCACGATGTACCACACCTCGTGGCCGTTCATCCAGCCCAGGCTTTCATATTCCTGCACCCCGTCCCGGGTGATGTACTCGGCGCGCACGTTGTTCGCGCTGCCGCCGAAGTAGTTGTCGGTCATGATCCTGACCATCTCGCCGCCTTTGGCCTCGACTTTCAGGTAAGGAGTGACCTGCGCATTGTAGGGCAGCTTGCAATAGAGCGTGTCATTGGATTGACGCACAGAGACATATTCCTTTAGCCCATAGTCTTTCCACATCGGGATCGGACGCTCGGCCATCCGCCCCATCGCAGGCCAGGCCATCTCGTCCACATTGTCGGCTCCGTGCATCTTGCCGCGGACATCGAACCCATGCATATTCCAGCCCGGCATATCCTTTCTCGCATCGAACCTTATGTTGCTCTCCGGGAGCCGGTAGTTCGGATGAGGAGCGTCCGTGCTGCCATAGGCAGGATTGAGGGCGCAGACCCAGGACTGGTCCGAGAGAATCTCCAGTCCGGGCGAGACCGCCTCGAAGATCAGGGCAGCCTGGCCGCTGCTGTTGTGGCTGAAACCCTGCTTGCCGAAGTGCCAGAGAAGGATCGCTATCGTGTTGTCGCCCTCCTTGAGGAAAGGGGCGATGTCCACCTTGTCGTAGTAGGTGCCGTTAGGGAACGGTCCGCGCTTGAGGCCTCCCTCAAACACAGCCAGCTCACCGTTGATCCACATCCAGTACTTCGAATCCGCTGAGATGCGGGCGACCAGTCTGTCGGGACATTCAGAGACCTTGAACTCCTTGCGGTAGGAGATCCAGGTGTTGGTCGCGCTCTGGCTCAGGGATGGGGTGATCCAGTGAGCCTTCCAATCAGAACGGGACTCCGAGCCGGCCAGTGGCGAGCCTCCGAGAGTCAGTGCGGCCGCAACGGCGGCCAGCTTGATAAGTTTTGAAAGTTTCATTGTAATATACATTGATCATTGTTCTCGTGTCCGCAAAGGGACGAGCGCCCTTTGGAAGGAGACAAAGATACGAATTTTCATCGATGAAAAGCGGGCGTTCGTCGATTTGAGTTGAAATTCTTTCCCGCCGACGTTAGTTTCGCATCCGGAACAAGATTCTTACGAACATGAAAGTACAAGCAATCATCCTAATCACCGCACTGACGGTCACAGGCATGGCCGCCGGCGCGCAGAACAAGAAATGGACACTGCCGGAATGCATCGACTACGCCGTGGAGAACAACATCTCCCTGAGGCAGAGCCGGAACGCCCATCTGTCCGGGCTTGAGGACACCTACCAGGCCAAGGCTGCGATGTTTCCGTCGCTGAACGCGTCCGCAAGCCAGGGAGTCACCAACAGACCCTTCTCCGAAAGCGGTAACAGCACCGTGGTCGGTTCGGATGTCTACAGCACATCCAAAGCCACAAGCTGGTCAGGAAACTACGGCATTGACGCCGGCATGACGCTCGACAGCGGAGGCAGTCTGCGTACCGCCCTTAGGCAGAGCCGGTTGCAGAACTCTCTGGATTCGCTGTCGGTGGAGGAAAGCACCAACGATGTGGTGATCTCGATTGTGAAGGCCTACATGCAGTGCCTCTCGTGAGCAAAACCGATCCTCCTGCGCACCAGGGAACCGCTCAGCAAGCTTCGTGAGCCAAACCGATCCTCCTGCGCACCAGGGAACCGTTCAGCAAGCTTCCGTGAGCCAAACCGCCCATCCTGCGCACCAGGGAACAGTTCCGCAATCTCTCGTGAGCCAAACAGCCCGTCCTGCGCACGAGGAAGCCGCTCAGCATGCTCTCGTGAGCAAGACTGCCCTTCCTGCGCACCAGGGAACAGTTCCGCAACATCTCGTGAGCCAAACAGCACGTCCTGCGCACCAGGGAACCGTTCCGCAAGCTCCCGTGAGCAAAACCGCCCATCCTGCGCACGAGGGAGCATATTCACTTAGCCAGACTTATCCTTCTGCCGGTCGCTGCCCTTCAGACGTGATTGCCGCAGGATCCAACTGGAAGATCTTTTCCATGAGGCGCCACTTCTGGGTGGAAGTCATGGAAGGGTCGCAGCCCTAGAAGCGGGCGACGTAGGCTTCCCACTCTGCCTGACGGGGCAGGGTGGCGAGACGGGCGTTGTCCACGACGAAGCCGAAGTCATCGGTGGTGTCCATGATCATGAAGACCCGGCGTTCAAGACGATAGATCTGCATGTCAAGGATGCCGACGGAAAGGATCCCTCCTAAACCTCAGGCCAAACGTGCCGGTGAGCCTCAATGTGGCTCTCAATCATCTGGCTGTCCCCAACCAGCTCAAGTGTTTGGCAATAACGTTTCATTATCTTAGAAGTTAAGCGCCCATGCCTAAAGCCGATAGCCTAAACGTGAGCTAGCTAAATGAAAGGAGCACATGCGTAGCTCAAGCCAAACACTAAGGTGCCAAGCCAAACAGCTCCTACCCTACTCTACTCTTGTCAGATAGTATTAGTGGTGATGATAGTTATATTTTTGAACAAATATACTGATCGAAGTCTACTATTGGAGGATTGCTGCCCATGCTTATCACAATACGTATAAAGTCTTCGGCTTCTTCTTTTTTCAACAAGCCACGTTGAATAGCGTAAAACAGAAAATCGTTTGTGGTCAGATAAGTTATTCCATGTTCGTTACAATAATTGGTTATATCTCTGGTGTTGCTGCTGCCTACAACATCGTTGTGAAATTTGCAGTACACCATGCAGGCGCTTTCTCCTTTACCTAGATGCAACCCGTTTGTAGCCGTTAATCTGAAGTATTCCTTTTTCGCTTCTCCTGAAACATTGAATAGTTCTTCGCGAATATCTATTCCATGAGATATCTGTTTGATTAATTCTGAAAGTATCAACATCGGAAGTTCCTTTTTTACAACATCGAGAACGATGTACTGAAATTCCGGAAATATCCTCGGTAGCAATGATAGTTTTCCCCCTCTGACGAAGTGATTGATTACGTCTGCATCAAGCACTATCTTAGTCTTTTTCTCTCCCATTCGATATCATGTTTAGCAGTTCCGTATAATGCCCTTCGGAAATCTTTCCCGTTTCGAAAAGCAATCTGGCTTTTTCTCCGAAATCTCCGATAAAAACGCCATCGTTTCCTGATTCGTACAATGATTTGTCGTACCCGTAATTCATAGCAGACTCTTTTACCGGTATCATTTGTAGCTCCTGACGTTTATTCTCGGAAATGACCCCTATATCTTTCAAGCGGATAAGCAGCATTGACCGGGAGACCTGAAACAACTGCTCTATTCTTAGGATGGTTGCGAGTTTTACATCATGCTGCAGTATTTCATCTGTGCTGAGCATCGCATACACTCCTTCTCTAGGAAGAAGCAGAACCGATGCGAACAAATCTGCGTTTTTTTCCTCCATAGTCGTGGCTCCGCTGCACATATGTGGTGTGGGATTTTCATCGAAATAAAGGTGATATAATTCATGAGCGATCGTAAAATGCTGTCGTCCTCTGGTAGAATTGCTGTTTATCAGCATGAACATTTTATTGCTTGGTGACTTGCAACTTATGCCAAATGACGTGCTGGACAACGGGCGATACATAATTGAAATCTGAAGCTTGCGCAATAAGGTCTTTACTTCTATTGGCTCGGACGGACCCAATTCATTCAAAGCACGAAATCTACCAGCTAATATTTCCGCTTGCTGTATTGATAGTTTTTTCATTTTGACAATAAGTTATCCATCATAAGAGAATTCTTCACCATACGCTTGAACGCTGCTACCTGCGCCATATCAACGGCAGATAAGTTGTCCACCCTAAATGCCGTAGTCAACATGTTTTTAACCACATCTGGATTCTCTTCATATAGAATGTAAGCATCACATCCATACAAGTCAGCTAAATTTTCCATATATTCCAGTGGCAACTCTCTCGTGCCTAATTCATAATTAGAATATGCAGAGCGATTTATCCCCAGAAATGAAGCGACGTTCTCTTGCGTGAAATCACTGACTTCACGCATCAATTTGATGTTTTTTGCAATTATGAGTCTTTCGTCCATGGCGTTTCCGTGCGCTTTAGTTGTTTTTAATCTGTGGCAAATTTACAAACAATTATACTGAATTCCAAATTTTTGCCACACCTTACAGATGAGCCAACCGTCCCTTGCAAATGTTTGCATATCGGCTTGACCTTGCCGGCTCACTCGCCTTTCCCTCGGCATCCGTTCCCCGTGACACACCCTCCCCCGTGAATTCGAACGGTGCGTCTTAGGAGTTCACCTCGCCTTCTGCCGTGGGCAAAAACCTACGATCTGCACCCAAGAAGAACGCGTAACAGGATGACGGGGGCAAAAGAGCCCGATCCGCACACGTGGTTCCAACGACGGGGGCAAAAACCCGCAATCAGCCAGCCGCTCTCACTCCGGCAAGTTCCAGAATTATGTCTCCCAACAGCTTATAGTTCTACCCTTCAGTAATAGAAGTGGCTTTCATTCATCCCGATTTGTCTGCGGAATACCCTGGCGGACATGTCGCTCTCAAGAAAGGCTGCCTCTGACTTATGTGACAGCGGTCGCTAAGATAGCCTCAGTAGTAATATTCTGAACAGAAAAAGAAGTTATATTTCCTTTATTGTTCAAATTATTGCTATATTTGCAGCATGAAGATAGAATTAAGTGAAATAGGAACCATTCCAGTAACAACTTCAATCATTGAATCGTCATATCCGGAACTGAAGTCTGCCAACAAGAAAGTAACTTGGCTTGAGAAGCAAGGATTTATCATCAGACTGAAGCGGGGACTTTATGTGGCTAATCCCAAACATTCAGGAAAGACTCTATCAAGTGAGCTGATTGCCAATCATCTCTATACACCTTCGTATATTTCAATGTCCACTGCACTACGATATTATGGACTTATCCCCGAGGCTGTATATGTTCATCAATCAATGACGGTAAAGCACTCCCGCAGCTTTCAAACTCCGGTCGGCTATTATGACTACAAACATATCTCAAAAGAGGCATTCCCGATAGGAGTAAGGAGTATGTATAAGGATAATTATGCTTTTCTTATCGCATCACCGGAAAAGGCATTGTGTGATTTGATTGCCAATTCCTCAAAAGTCATTCTTCGTTATATGAAGGATGTAGAGGCATATCTTGAGCAGGATATTCGTATGGATATGGATGAGTTCTATAATATGGACGCAAACATATTTGAAGAATATATTAATGTAGGCAAAAAGGCTGATTCAATTTCGACACTTTTAAAATTCTTAAGACGATGAAAAATGAAATATTCGACAATATGCTCTCCCGTTATGATTTAACAACAGAGCAACAGAAAAGAAACGCCATATTTGAAGTAAACCAACAAGTGATACTTGCTGGCCTGTATGCCGGTGGCTTTTTTGAGTCGGCAGCTTTCTATGGCGGAACTTGCTTGAGAATCTTTCATGGCTTGCAGCGTTTCAGTGAGGATATGGATTTTTCATTGCTTACACAAGATGACAAGTTCGATTTCACGAAATATTTTCCTGCTATCATTGATGCTTTTACAATGGTAGGCCGTGAGGTTGAAATAAAGAAAAAAGACAAGAGGAATTTCGGAAAGGTCGAATCTGCATTTCTTAAAGACAACACCGATGTGTATGATGTGACTTTTCAGACAGAGAAGTCTATAAAGATAAAGATTGAAGTAGATACTTGCCCACCGTTGAACTTCAAGACGGAACAGAAGCTATTGCTTCAGCCATATTCATTTATGACCCGTTGTCTTACACTTCCCGACTTGTTTGCAGGCAAGATGCACGCATTAGTATATCGTGCGTGGAAGAACAGAGTAAAAGGTCGTGATTGGTACGATTTTGAATGGTATGTACGCCATAATGTCCCACTTGATTTCACTCATTTAGCAGAACGGTGCAAGCAATTCAACAATGAGGATATTACTCCAAAGTTATTCCAAGAGAAACTCATTGAGCGTCTCTCTACAGCCGATATAAAACAAGTGAAAGAAGATGTATTGCCCTTCGTGCGCAATCCAAAAGAACTTGACATTTGGTCAAATGATTATTTCGTGCAGTTGGCTGGGATGATGATAATGGGATAATCTTGTATTTAGGGATTGTCGTTTAATGTTTTCAATCTGAGCGAAGCAGCGGCCAATCCCTTCAATTTCTGCGTAGATGTGCGAATCGGAGTTCAACGAGCATCTTCGCAGGAAGGCCAGACATCACCCGCGCATATAGCGCCCTCTTCATTTTGTCAATGTCAATGCTAAAACTCCAACATCCTTGTCAATTCCAAGACCTCCCATCCTCCTCCCATCCGAAGCATCCCCACTCTCATGGCAAACAATCTCACCACACTAATGCATTACCCGCACAAAAACCCGAAATTCGCATCATGACGCGGTGCCAAGCCCTCGGATACCGCCCTGCCTTCTCCTTCCTGTCAATGATAGCCTTCTCTAGCAGTATCGTAAGCCTCCGGAACTTTTACCGGACAGTAATGCTAAACGGGCGTAAAATCGGAAGATTTTATGTAAGTTTGTAAAAAAAAGACAAGAGAATGACAGCAATCGTTGGAGTATTGAATAAGCATGGTGTCGCGTTAGCGGCAGATAGTGCGGTATCGTTTGGAAACACTCATAAGGTTGTCAATACGGGGAATAAAGTATTTGCCTTATCGAAGTATCAGCCTGTTGCCATTGCTGCATATGGGCGGAGTGCATTTATGGGTACCCCTTGGGATATAATTATCAAGTTATATCGTAAAAAACTGGGCAAGCATTCTTTCCCTAAACTAGATGAGTATGTCAATGACTTCATAAAATATCTTCACGACCAAAAGTTCTTTGCAGAGGTCTTAACTCAGCATCGGTATTTGAGGGACAACATATTGGACTTTTACAATAAGGTCGAGAGGCAAGCTAGGGAATGCCCTGATTTTAAAGAAGAAAATGCAACTTCTTTTGTGTTACAGAAATTAAACGAATGCTTGTCTTCAAATAAGAAAGCAGGAACAGTACTGTGTCCTGAATTCGTAGATTATAAGCTAGAGCTATTCAAAACTTTTGCTTCCTCTGAGATCAACGAGGTTCTGGGTACAAAACCATATCTAACAGAGGAGAAACACAAAGAACTATTTGTTGAGTCTTTCTTTTATTACCTTAGAATTGTGCTAGAAACAATAGACTCAACTGGATTGGTTTTCTTTGGATATGGAGATACAGAAATCTATCCGTCGTTATATCCCTTGGTGGTATCTTTTGGTATAGAGGATCGTCTACATTATTATCGTGATACACCCACAATTATCCAAGAGAATGGGACAGTTGCATCTGTTATCCCGTTTGCGCAGATTGATGTTTCTCAGACCATTATTCGGGGCATAAATCCTTCATTTTATGATGTTCTTGCTGCAACATTTAAAGATAGTCTTTCGGGTTTTGCCAACCAAATTGCAAGGATTATTAAACCCATAAATGCCACTGCGTCAGATGCAATCCTGAAACTCGACCTTGACGCTGTGACAAGTAATTTCATTAAATCTACAAATGGGCTGTTTAAGGAAAAGTATACGGATTCATTATTGGATACGATAGTGAGCCTGGACAAAGAAGATATGTCTAATATGGCTGAGAGCTTTGTCTCTTTGACTTCTCTCGTGAGACGTATGTCTCCAGGTGAAGAAACTGTTGGAGGTCCCGTTGATGTGGTTTTTGTTTCTAAAGGGGACGGCTTGATCTGGATGAAGCGGAAGCATTACTTTAAGCCAGAACTAAATAATCAATTCTTTACCAATTATTATAACGATTTCCAAGAAAATGAATAATACTACAACAGTCCTAACTTGTTCGGGGGAGACATTCAATCAACGAGAAGTGAGAGAAATGTCAACAAGAATTGCGTCTTCTGTACAAAGTGAAATTGCAAAGCAACTTAAGGTTGTACGATTCTCGACGATAACAAAATCTTCCGAGACAAAGATTTCGCAAAAAAAATAGTTTTTATCATTGCCTTTTGTTATTTGCCGATATAATGAGAAATCGTAAGCCTCCGGTGACATACTGAAATCAATCCTAGAGTGAACGGGGAACAACGGAATCACTGAACGGGTATCGACCGGAAAACGTACGACGAATTCAAGCAGACAGGACGACGCCATGGCCTCCTCTGTAACACATTAATAATCAATCATCATTTATGTTAATGTTAAGCATGATTTCTTGTAAGCGTCTCCGCGGTTACGTATCGACTGGACTATTGTTGTTTGTTAAGACGATACTAAAGAGTCGATATCGTGGACAAAGAAAAAGCAGGGCTAATAAGGTATGTTTATATATTATTGATAATGCAGATTATTAATTCTGCTACGTTTTTTGTAATTTTACACCTTGAAAGTTTAATCAAAGCAATTATTTGCTTGTAAAAATGAGATAATATGGAATGCATTAAGGTGAGAATACACCAATTAGGAAGAATCCGGGATTCTGAAATTCTTGTATCTCCTCTTATGGTGTTTTCTGGAGAATCTGGATTAGGTAAAAGTTACTTGGCTTTATTGTGCCATTACTTCTTCGAATTGTTGATTAGTACCAGTAGACTTCATCATTTCTTTGTAGATAACAATGTTGATTTTAATGTTCTATCCAAAGATTTTAATGATGCGGGCACTGCTATAGAAATAAAAAAACAGGATTTGGAAACATGGATTGCAAAAGATGCTATTCTTTACCTCCGCTACATGTTGGGATATGATGGAATTTCTGGCAATATAGAGATAACTCTTCCTGAAAGTGTTCCTGATACTATGGTTTTTACCTATAAAAAAGAGCTAACAGGTCTAGTTAATGAAGAGGATATTTATACAATATTGTCATTAGGGAATCTGAGATTCAGAATGCAGGAAAAAACCCAATTTGATGAGTCTCCATTTGCTTTCCTGTTGCGTTTTGTGATGATTGATTACATCTTTGGCAATTACCAAATGTTGGATAGCACGTTCGTTTTGCCACCATCACGCGGTCCTATCTTGACAGAACAAATTATACCTACTACAGGTATGTATTCAGAGTTCCTTAATGATATGGTTGGACTCAATCGTATAAAACCAAGACCTGATACGGCATCAGAAACAGTCTTGAAGTTGTTTAGAACGATTTTGGAAGGAGAAGTAAACAAGGAAGAAACCACTTACATTTACACTACAAATGACATGTCAATGCCAGTGTCTGCGGCAGCTGCTTCTATTCGTGAAATAGCTCCACTGCAAATTTTGGCAAAGAAACAGGATGTTAGCAAATGTGCAATCTTAGTGGAAGAACCTGAAGCTCATCTTCATCCCCTCAAGCAACGCATGATGGCTGATATTATCGGTGCTCTTAGTCATAATGGTGCTATAATGCAAATAACTACTCATAGTGATTATTTCCTAAGGAGATTGAACGAGTTGATAATGTTTGCAAAAGCAAAAAAAACTACGGATGATCCAGATAAGCTTAGAACTCTCTCCGAGAAAGTAAATATTGAAGAGGAGATGTCTATAGATGAGTCTATTATAGGCGCTTATTTGCTACGAAAACAAGCTGATAACACTTCAATTGCTGTAAAGCAAGATATAAGTAATGGTGTTCCATTTGCTGCATTTAGAGATGCAATTATAGACAACATGAATTATCAAGATATTTTAGGAGATTTTTTACAAAATGTCACTGAGTAATACATTTACAACAATATTCGATAAGGCTATAAACAATGGACATGCTCAAGAATATAATAACAAATGGATCGTTGATGAACATGAACAAAATGCTACAATGACCCATTTAGAAGTGATTGCCGATGGTAAGTTTTTGGGATTTGACCAGAACTTGGTTAAAGGGGTAAAAGATACTACTACCAAGATGTCTTCTAAATTAGAGGATAAGGATTGTGATGGTATAGCCTTTTTTAATGATAATTCTAAGAAAGAACACCTTGTGTTTGCAGAATTAAAATCGAGTTTTGATGTTGGAAGAATCGCAGGCGCTTTCCGTCAGATAACAATGTCGTTTATCAAGATGCATGCTTGGTTATCACTATGCAAGGATTACAACTTAAGTGAAATTCAAGTTCACTTTATTACAGCATGTAAGTGTTGCAAGGATAATAATCAAGAGGATAGTGTCAGGCTTCGTATATCTCAAGCCCAACAACTTGGCAAAAACACGTTTGAGACCAAGTTTTTGAAACCATTATTGGATAACCATAATATCAAAGTTAAGCTATCAAGTTTTGGTGATATTAAGAAACTTCCATTCCATGATTGCATATCAGAAAAGGAAGTCAATATGTATCTACAGTTGACAGCTAATTTTCAGGATTCACAAACGTCTATTACGATTTCATAAATTAGGGATTGTCGTTTAATGTTTTCAATCTGAGCGAAGCAGCAGACAATCCCTTCAATTTCTGCGTCCGACTCATCAAAATTTCAATTTCATATCTGTTTCCGGTCGTTTCGGCTGGATTTTTTGTCTGTTTTTCATGGCGAGGATACAGTTCCCCCACATGAGCTCCGCATTGACTGCAAGTTTCAGTGTCAGGCAGCCGACAAACGCGCCCTTTGTTCTATTCTGTCAGCTAACTGCACCACGTTTGCCGTGTTGATGCCGAAGAAGATGTAAAGGATTTCCGTCCGCTTTGTCCTGGCCTTGACCCTTCGGAGATCATAGTGCTCTTTCTGTATCCCGAACGAGCCTTCCATCGCAGTCTCCCTCACTCTGACAAGTTCCATCATTATGTCGTCCAACAGCTTATAGTTCGTCAATGGCCGTGTCGGATCTACTATCACGTCGCAGAATATCTGGTAGTGTATGTTGCCGTTCAGCTGTTCCATCAGTTTCGGGCAGCTCAGTCCCGTGTACATCTTCAGGAACATCCGACTCACCAAAATAGTGGTAACTACTCAGGTACCACGGCCATAGACCGGTGGCCCTGCTCCCCTGTCAATAATGATTGAAGCAATGATGGTATGCCAGCGCAAGGGCCGCAATGACCCTGAGGACCTCGAGAAGGGGTTCTGCCCGTTCTTGACCGCCGTCTGTATGACGGTGGCGTAGTTCTCCGCGCCGGATTCCGTGCGGAAGCGTCCGCTGACCTTGAGTTTGGTCTTGGCAGGCCGCAAGGCCTTCTCGCTGTCGTTGTTCGTGGGCGGAACAGCTGGGAGAGACGGTAGATAAACTCGTTCCATGTCTCACCCTCAATGAAAGGTACAGGACTTCCGCAATACACCTGTTGACGCTCCACCTTCTCGTTTCCGAACGGCAGATTCCATGTCAATGCGCCGCCTTCGGCAGTAGTGAAATTCTTCACCGCATGGAAAGAGAACGAAGAAAAATCAGCAATCTCGCCAGCCATCTTGCCATGACGCGAAGCGCCGAATGAATGAGCGCAGTCATTGGAAATGGCGATACGGCCCAGAAGCTTCTGAATATCATTTGCAGGATGGAATTTTGCCAGAATTTCAGGACGGTTCACTATCTCACGAACCTTATCCACATCAGCGCAGATACCCGCAATATCCACAGGGACAATGACTTTGGTACGTTCAGTGATAGCATCAGCCAGTTTATCGTAATCCATCTCGACATTGTCCTTCTGAGAATCCACCAGGACAATGGTAGCACCGACATGAGCGAGACGACAGATGCCGACGCAGTATAAGTATATGCCGGAACAATCTCCGCGTCCACCCCAAAACTCACACAGCCTCGCTCCCGTCTTTGCCGTACTTTCCGTCCTTGGATTCATAGATGACGGAAGGCTCCAGAACTTCGACCGTGTGCCAGGTGCCGGCGGGGACGACGCAGCCGTAACTGCCGGAGGACGGGTCCATGACAATGCGCGCCGTTTCATGGAGGCGACGCCCAATTGCTTTGTCCGGCATCTGTTCAATGCCATCTCCAGGTCTCTCTTCCTCGTAAAGGACCTCGACCAATTTTCCATGAAGCAGAAATACATTCTCGGTGCTGTTCGGGTGCCGATGGATAGGAACCACAGTGCCAGGAAGAAGAGCATTGAGCATACGCTGGCTGTTGTCGTCGGAGGACGTGCGCAGGTCATAGTTCTGACGAAGCCGTGGATTTTCCGCAGCCTCGGAGAGCAATTTCGTGATAAACTTCTTGTCAATTTCCATCATAATCCCCTAAATCCATTAGAGACTTCAATGATGTCTCATTATTCATAACTCTTATTGCTTTCGCAACAACATCAAGCGTCTGAATGTCGCGCCATGCTTCTAAAGACTTGGTACAAACGACATCTAAATTGGATTTAAATGTGTTGAGCGTTTCTGTAATATGTTGATTATCAGAATGTGCTGCCAAGCTATCGACTTGGTACAAACTTGATTCAAGTCTGTATAGCATTACTAACAATACTTCTCGTATTGAAATAATATCTGATTGTTCACAAAACAGTAAGCCTCTGATAAAGCACGTGTCTCGATTTTGTCCCAAATCCCCGTCACAACAAATCAACCCAAGGCCATACAGAAGTCAATGTCAATGCGTTCGCCTCCCCTCCACTAATACGCTCTCACCACCACCTCAAAAGCCTCCGCATACATCAGACCCCACTGTCCGCCACGATACGCCGCCAGGCCCTCGATAAACTCCGCCGACCTCGGATGCGGATAAGGCCTCATCACGCCCCTGTACATCGAAAGCGCCTTCACCTTCGCATCCACACCCTCCTTTCCCACCTCCACATAACAATTCGGATTGAACGACACCATCGCACTGTTGATCTTCCACTCCGTACATGACGGCACCTCCATGTACCAGAGTTCCCGTAC
>OLGV01000141.1_pt1 | contig 31790 bp, 32 predicted proteins | sample 1605761 | NCBI WGS metagenome assembly OLGV01 (sample SAMN03283245) | human gut metagenome | biome: human-associated habitat; material: feces | host: Homo sapiens | place: Peru | collected 2012
AGAAATCGCCGCAAAAGCTTTGATATATGCGGTTTTGCGGCGGGAGATTCCCATAATTCAATGGGTTTTTAGTATTAAACGCAAATTGTCGGCCGTCCTGCCGCTTTTACCTGCATGATGCCGTCTGCGGCGGAGAAGAACACGGTCCTGCCGTAATTTTCACCCGTCTGCTCGGCTATAATGGGGATCTTATACGTTGCAAGCACCTTTTTTACGGCTTCGACATTTCTTTCGCCTATGTTGAATACTGCGGAATTCGATGCGAACATCTGCGCTCCGCCCGCTATCTTGGCTGTCAGCGCTGAGGCTGATGCGCCGTTTCGGTTCATAAGCATGATAAGCTCGGTTATTCCTGTATCGGCAAATCTGCGCTTATTGTCCGATCCCGAAGCGGATTCCTTGCTCCACGGAAGCATTATATGCGCAAGTCCGGCGATACCCTTTGATTTATCGTAAAGACATATTCCGACGCATGAGCCGAGGGCGTATGTAACAAGCGTGTCATCGTCCTTTGCAACATTAAGATCGGAAATGCCTATATTGATCAGATTCCCCATACGGTTTTTGCCGCCCTTTCATTTGGCATGGTTTCAGTTTCCCCTTTTTACTGTATGCCCAGAGTTCCGAAAAGCTTATTGAGCGAATCAAGCTCGGGAACAAGTATCATGTTGCTCCTTACCTCATTGTCGCCCATAACAAAGCTGTCGTCTATGAAAAGCACCTTGTCGCCTATCTGCGAGAATTCTATCGCAGGGACGCTCAGTATCGCTCCCGCCATATCGACGCAGAGGGACGGAACGGATATATCTATGAACATTCCCGAGAGGGAAGCTATTGCATTTACATATGATGCGGACATTATGTTTCCGACCTCGGAGATAAGCGAGCTGTCCATCTCGTCAAGCTCCATAATCGAGAAATTATCCTTTCCGAGTATGGATCTTGCGAGATTTGCCGCAAAAGCCTCCTGGATAACATAGAGCATCATTCCCGAGATATCGCCCGAAAGACGCACAAGCATTCCTATGACTATATTTTCGGGTCCGCCGAGAAATTCTACCGCATCGTTGAATTCGAGCAGCTTGACGTTCGGCACGGTTATATCGACCATGATATTGAGCATATCCGCAAGGGAAGTTGCCGCATTTCCCGAGCCGATGTTGCCGATCTCCTTCAGCACATCGAGATGCATAGAGCTGAGATCATCTATTCTTTGAATTGCCATAAGAGATTTCCTCCAAATTTGCAATACATACTGTATATATTGCTATAAATAATACTATGCGTTACTGTCTGAGATGATTGATGATGTTCTGAAGCTCGTCATGTGTCTGCACCATTGTGACATTTGCCTGAAATCCTCTCTGATACTCGATGACCTTGACCATTTCGTTGGAAAGGCTTACCGAGGACATTTCGAGATAGCCGTTCAGCTTTCTCGCATCGGGATCGGCAGTCGGCTGACCGCTTGAAAGGGTAGCCGCATAATAGTTGTCGCCCACGGGGTCAAGTCCGTAGGGATTATCGAAGTTATAAACGCCTATCATCTGCGTGAGAGCGTTTCTGTCAACGGTAACACCGTCCTCCTCAAAGGGGATAGTGATGTGATTTCCCTCATTGTCGAGGACAAATCCGCCCGAACCGTTCACAAGCTGCCAGTTTCCGTCGTCCGTTTGGCTCATATAGAACGAGCCGTCACGGGTATAGAGAAGTCCGTCAGCGTCATCGATCGCAAAAAGTCCCTCTGATGCGATGGCGAAATCCAAGGGCTGACCGCTCTCTGAGAAGCTGTCCACGCCGAACATGAGGTCGGTCTTGTCAACTCTTACGCCGTGTCCCGTATCAACTTCGTCATTGCGGAGCTTTCTTTTTGTATACATAAGGTCGCCGAATGACGGACGAAGTGCCTTATAGCCGTTCGTATTGACGTTTGCGACGTTGTTTGCGCATTTTTCGGCAAGGTGATCGTTTCGGTGTAGTCGCAGTTTGCGCAACGCTTTATTGCTTTGCCTTCGTTGGTGCAGGTGGGATTCTCGATGGTTTCGGGGGCACCGAGTCGATGATCGATTTTTGCAACCGTCAAAGCGGACAATTCATGTTTTTCATTGTCAAAGTTTTTATGACAGGCGGAACACTCGTAATGACCTTTTGTTCCTTCCGTTTCGCATGTTGCGGAAACCTCTGGCAAAAACGCTCCGTAATTATGCCCTTTGGCTTTAATTGTTTCTTGTTCGGTTTCTTTGCAACCGTTACAGGCGCGGGTTTTCAAGCCGTCTGTTTCGCAATTGGCTTCACTAACAATCGTCCAATCTCCGTATTCGTGAACGTGTTTTTTTGTGCAGCTTGCAAAAACACAAGCGGCAATTAAACATAACACGAGGACGGGGACAAGTTGCAATATTTTTCTTTTCATACTTTACCTCCTTAAAGTTGTTTATGAGTTAAAGTCTACTGTGCCTTTGTAATTTCTTTTTTACGTTGCCTCTTTCATTATAAAGTAACAAAAAAGCGCAAGGGAAAAGTTATTTCTCTGCGCATGTAATCTTATTGTGTTTCATAGGCGGTTACCTCCCGTCGAGAGTTTTTTGTTTTAATAATTTGTTGTTTTTTTCTGCCTCTTTACCTTGTTCTTGATGTTTCAGTATCTCTATACGAGTACTGTTGTATATATTATAGCACAAAAATCTTTATTTTTCAAGCTTTAACGCGCTATGTAAAACATATAAAAATCATCTCTTTATACTGTTTTGAAACATTTTGCCGCCACTTTTTCGGGTAATTCTATCACTCTTTTTCTATTTAATTTTGACTTGTCCGTTTCAGCGCATCCGCTTTTTGCTTTTGTTCTCCCTATGGAACATAAACCTTGTAATTAAGATTTATAAGTTTGGAATAGATTTGAAGTTAATTCACAGACTAAATTCGGGAGGTGGAAAAGATGACTAAATTCAAAACAGGGCTGCTCATCGGCGCAATTGGCGCCTGCATTCTTTTGAAACAGGATTCTGTCAAATCGGTTTTGAAAAAGATGAAGAAATGACGCGGGAACTTCCCGAAAACAAAGCGGCGAGAAATCGCCGCCATTTTTTTTGAAAGGTACGGATATCGTTGCAAAAAGCGAGAAAATTATGTATAATTGTTCTATACAAATTTTTGGGCGCATTTCGCCCGCGGAGAAAAAATGCAAGATCAATCGAAAATTCGCAATTTCTGTATCGTTGCCCACATAGATCACGGCAAGTCAACCCTTGCCGACAGGCTCATCGAAATGACGGACACCGTGTCCAAAAGGGATATGAGCGAGCAGCTTCTGGACAACATGGAGATAGAGAAAGAGCGCGGCATAACCATAAAGCTTCAGACGTGCAGGCTTATTTACAACTATAAGGGGGAGGAATACACTCTGAACCTTATCGACACGCCGGGACACGTCGACTTTACCTACGAAGTGTCCAGAAGTCTGAAAGCGTGCGAGGGCGCGATACTTATCGTGGACGCAACGCAGGGCGTTGAGGCGCAGACGCTTACTAACGTCTATCTTGCCATCGACAACGACCTGGAGGTTTTGCCGGTTATAAACAAAATAGATCTTCCGTCGGCAGATCCAGAGGAAGCTAAGAGGGAAATTGAGGACGTTATAGGCCTTGACGCCGAAAACGCGCCGCTTATTTCCGCAAAAGAAGGCACCAACATCACCGAGGTTCTGGACAAAATAGTGGAGATGTTGCCGCCGCCAAACGGCGACGAGAACAAGCCTTTGAAGGCGCTTATCTTCGACAGCTTCTACGACAACTACAAGGGCGCGATTTCAATGGTCAGAGTTTTTGACGGAAGCGTGAAAGCGGGCGACAAAATCATGATGATGAGCTCGGGCAAAGTGTTTGACGTGACGGAAGTGGGGGTTTTTAACCCTAAATCGATGCCTGTAAGGTCGCTTTCGGCCGGCGACGTCGGTTATATTGCCGCCAGCATCAAGAACGTGCGCGACACCGCAGTCGGCGACACCATAACTTTAGCCGAGGGCGGCGCAACCGAACCTATGCCTGGCTTCAAGCACGTTACGCCGATGGTTTACGCAGGCATTTATCCTGCCGACGGCGCGCGCTACGGCGAGCTTAAGGACGCGCTTGACAAACTTGGACTCAACGACGCAAGTCTGCAATTCGAACCGGAGGTTTCAACTGCTTTGGGTTTTGGCTTCAGATGCGGATTTTTGGGGCTTCTGCACATGGAAATCATCGAGGAAAGGTTGGAGAGAGAGTTCGATCTCGACCTCGTTACGACGGCTCCGAGCGTAAAATATCGCGTTACGAAGACGAACGGCGAGGTTATGATCGTTTCAAATCCGACGCATTTGCCGCCTGCCGCCGAAATAGATTTTATGGAAGAGCCTATGGTTAAGGCGGAAATTTACACGCCGCCACAATACGTCGGCTCGATAATGGAGCTTTGTCAGGATAAGCGCGGTGAGTACAGGGATTTGGTTTATCTCGAAGCAAACCGTTGCAAGGTTATCTATCACATGCCGCTGAACGAAATCATTTACGACTTTTTCGACAGCTTAAAGAGCCGAACCCGCGGCTACGCAAGCCTCGATTATGAAATTTTGGGTTACGAAAAGAGCGATTTGGTGAAACTCGACATGCTGCTTAACGGCGACGTGTGTGACGCGCTCAGCATAATCGTTCATAAGGACAAGGCCTACGCAAGAGGCCGTCAGATTGCGGAGCGACTGAAAGAAGTTATACCGCGCCAGATGTTTGAAATTCCGGTGCAGGCGGCAATCGGCGGCAAAGTCATTGCCCGCGAAACCGTCAAAGCGCTCAGAAAAGACGTTTTGGCCAAGTGCTACGGCGGCGACATAACCCGTAAGAAGAAGCTTCTCGAAAAGCAGAAGGAAGGCAAAAAGCGTATGCGTCAGGTGGGAACGGTGCAGGTGCCGTCCGAAGCCTTTATGAGCATACTGAAAATCGACAATGACTGAAAAAGCAAAACAACTTTATATTCACGTTCCGTTTTGCAAACGCAAGTGCAATTATTGCGACTTTTGTTCGTTTCCTGTGGAAAGCGAGCAAAAAGCCGCCTACGTGAAAGCGCTTGAAAAGGAAATATCGCTCGTCCGATACGACGGGCGAATTTCAACTTGTTTTATAGGCGGGGGAACGCCGAGTCTGCTGTCGCCGAAAGAGCTTTCGGACGTGGTTTATGCCTGCCGAAAAAAATTTGATTTTTCACCCGAAGAGTTCACCGTCGAAGCAAACCCCGAAAGTTTGACGAAAGATTTTTTGCTTGCGGCAAAGGACGCCGGGATAAACAGAATAAGCCTCGGCGTTCAAAGCTTTTCGGACGACAATCTGAAACTTATGGGCAGACTGCACGACTCCCGGCAGGCAATTTCCGCCGTAAAGCTTGCCAAAAGCGTTTTCGAAAACGTGTCGGCAGACCTCATTTTGGGCTTTCCGAACACCGACGAAAAGCAGGCCGAAAGCTCGGTTAAGCGTTTGTCGGAGCTTGGGGTTACGCACGTCAGCGCCTACGGATTGCAACTCGAGGAGGGCACAAAACTTTTCGAAATGGTGAAAAACGGACTGGTTTTGCCCGATGACGACCGAATTTCCGACATATACGATTGTATTTCTGACACACTTGAAAAATTTGGTTACCATCGCTACGAAATTTCGAATTTTGCAAAAAGCGGTTTCGAATGCAAACATAACCTCGGCTACTGGCAACAAAAGGAATACGTCGGGGTGGGGCTTTCGGCGCACGGATTCGAGGACGGCGTAAGATATTTCAACACGTCGGATATTAAAACCTATTTCCGGACTCTCGGCGAAAACGAGCTGCCGATTGAGGGGAAAACCGCTTTGTCGCCGTCCGACGCCGAGTTCGAGGCTATTATGCTGGCCTTAAGAACCTCGGACGGGCTTGACGCTCGGGCGTTCGAAGATAAATATAACTGCAACTTTTTGGAGAAATATAATATACCTATAAAAAAGACGGAGGCGTTTACGGAGTTTTCGGGCGGAAGATTTCGGCTGAAAAAGGAAGGCTTTTACGTTTCCAACCAAATTTTGCTTGAATTTATGCCTGATTAACTTGCCAAAAGTGGCAAGTTTTTCTTTTGCAAAAAAAATTGGAAAAAATATGAAAAAATTTAGCACTCACCACTTGACAACTGCTAAAATCGGTATTATACTGAATTAGCAATCAAAGATGTTGAGTGCTAAAACGTATGGAGGCAGGTTATGGAAGAGCTGTCGAAAAGAAAACAGAAAATCCTCAGAGCTTTGGTAGACGAATTCGTTTCCACGGCAGAGCCTGTCAGCTCCGGCGACATAAAAGCAAAATATATGCCCGAAGTTTCCAGTGCAACCATCAGAAACGATCTGGCCGCATTGGAAAAAATGGGTTATCTCGAGCAGCCGCACACGTCCTCGGGCAGAGTACCTCTTCCGCAGGCGTACAAGCTTTACGTGGAAAACATCATTCCCGATTGCGTTCTTACGCCGGCCGAGATAAAATATATCCGCTCCAGCTTCGACAAAAAGGTCGACAAGGTTGAGGATATTATCAAACAGACGGCGAAGGTTCTGGCGGACGTGACGAATTACACCTCGGTCATCGTGGTGAAGAACTTCAAAGAAGTTCTGGTTAAGGAAATCAAGCTCGTGCCTATCGGCGACGACACCGCGCTGGTTATCGTCATCACCGACAACGGAGTGCTTAAAGACAAAACCATCGACATTCCGAAAAACATTCGCACGGACGTGATCGAAAGCGCCAACAGACTGGTGAACAAAATGTTCGGCGGAAAAACCGTTGAAGAGATTCTGGAGCCGTACGATATCGTTGACGCCGAAATGGAAAGATTCAGGTCGCTGTTCGAGGAAATCGTCGAAATCATCGCGGGTTACAACGAGGAAGGCACCGACAAGGTCTATATGGAAGGCGCGCTGAAGATGCTGGACTATCCTGAATACAACAACATCGACGACGCCAGAAAATTTTTGTCGGTCATCGGCGAGCACGAACAGGTAGCGTCGCTTCTGGATTCGGGCGAGGGCATAGAGTTCTCCGTGAAAATCGGTAAAGAGGAAAGCGGCGGACTTGACAAATGCGCTATCGTTACGGCAAAATACGTCGTCAACGGCAAGGAAATCGGTCAGGCGGGCGTCATCGGGCCTGAAAGAATGAACTACAACAAAGTTATATCGGTGCTCAACTATCTGAGCAAAGCCTTCGACAAAGTCATCGACGGCAAAAAAGAGGAGTAACATGGCAAAAAAAATCAAATACGAAAAAATCAATCCTAAACCGCCGCTGAGGGAAGACGCCGCGGTCGAAGAAGCGCAGGAAGCTTTGGAAAATTCCGAAGAAGCCGCCGCTTCCGAAACGGCAAGCGAGCCGTCCCCTTTGGAGGAAGCTTTGAAGCAGGCCGCCGAATATAAGGACATGGCGCTTCGTCAGAGGGCGGAATTCGAAAACTACAGAAAGAACAATCAAAACCTTTCTAAAGAGGTTCGCGAAAGAACCATCGTCGACGTTCTGGAGAGCATTTTGCCGGTTCTCGACAGCTTCGACAGAGCCGAGCAGGCAATCACCGACGAAAACACTTTGACGGGTTTAAGCATAATAAAAGAACAGTTTAAGCTGGTTCTTGCAAAATACAACGTAACCGAAATCGCCGCCGCCGGCAAGGACTTCGATCCGAATTTCCACAACTGCATCATGCAGGTCGAAAAAGAGGACATGGCCGGAAAAGTGGTGTACGAAATTCAGAAAGGTTACATGCTCGGGGACAAGGTTCTCCGCCACAGCGTGGTCGCGGTGGGAAAATAAAACAGAAATAATTCGGAAATAAAGGAGATTTAACTATGAGTAAAATTATCGGTATAGACTTAGGAACAACCAACAGCTGTGTGGCAGTTATGGAAGGCGGCGAAGCAACCGTTATCCCTAACGCCGAAGGTATGCGTACCACCCCGTCCGTCGTGGGCTTTTCCAAAGACGGCGAAAGACTTGTGGGCGAAATCGCAAAACGTCAGGCAGTCGCTAACCCTGACAGAACCATTTCCAGCATAAAGAGAAAAATGGGTTCGGATTACACGGTTTCCGTGGACGGCAAAAACTACACCCCGCAGGAAATTTCCGCAATGATCCTCACCAAACTTAAAAACGACGCCGAAAAATACCTCGGTCAAAAAGTTACGCAGGCAGTTATCACCGTTCCTGCATACTTCACCGACAGTCAGCGTCAGGCAACCAAGGACGCAGGCAAAATCGCAGGTCTGGAAGTTATGCGTATCATCAACGAACCTACCGCGGCGGCCCTTGCGTACGGCTTGGATAAAGACGAAAACAAAAACCAGAAGGTCCTCATTTTCGACCTTGGCGGCGGCACGTTCGACGTAAGCGTTCTGGAACTTGGCGACGGCGTGTTCGAAGTTCTGGCAACCAGCGGCAACAACCACCTTGGCGGCGACGACTTCGACAAACGTATTATGGACTACGTCGTGGCCGAATTCAAGAAGACCGAAGGCATCGACCTCTCGGGCGACAAGATGGCTATGCAGCGTATCAAAGAAGCTTCCGAAAAAGCCAAAATCGACCTTTCCGGCGTAACCAAAACCAAAATCAGCCTGCCGTTTATCACCATCGGCGCCGACGGCCCTAAACACCTGGACGTTGACCTCACGAAAGCAAAATTCGACAGCCTGACCTCAGACCTCGTCGAAATGACCATGGGTCCTACCAAACAAGCTTTGAAGGACGCAGGCCTTTCCGTCGGCGACATCGCAAAGGTTATTCTTGTCGGCGGCAGCACCCGTATTCCGGCAGTCGTCGAAGCAGTCAAAAACTTCACCGGCAAAGAACCGTTTAAGGGCATCAACCCTGACGAATGCGTCGCCATCGGCGCGGCAATTCAGGGCGGCGTTCTGGCAGGCGACGTGAAAGACGTTCTGCTTCTGGACGTAACTCCGCTTTCTTTGGGTATCGAAACGCTTGGCGGCATCTTCACCAGACTTATCGACAGAAACACCACCATTCCTACGTCCAAATCGCAAATCTTCTCGACGGCCGCGGACAATCAGACTTCCGTTGACGTTCACGTTCTGCAGGGCGAAAGAGAATTTGCAAAAGACAACAAGACTTTGGGACGTTTCGAACTCGTGGGCATTGCTCCGGCACCAAGGGGCGTACCTCAGATCGAAGTTACCTTCGACATCGACGCCAACGGCATCGTAAGCGTAAAGGCAGTGGATAAGGGCACCAACAAGAGCCAGTCCATCACCATTTCCGCTTCCTCCAACCTCACCGAAGAAGAAATCAACAAGAAGGTTGCCGAAGCCGAAAAATACGAAGCCGAAGACAAAGCAAGAAAAGAGAAGGTCGAAGCCAAAAACAGCGGCGAACAACTTATCTTCGCCATCGAAAAAGCCGTCAAAGACGCAGGCGACAAATTGTCCGACGAAGACAAAGAAACCGTAACCAAGGCTTGCGAAACCGCAAAAGCCGACCTCGAAAAAGCCGACGATATGGACGCAATCAAGAAGGTTATGGAAGAACTGAGCAAGGTTTCCGACCCTGTCATGACCAAGCTTTATCAGGCAAACGCCGCCGAAAACCCTCAGGGAACCGAAGGCGCAGACGGCCCTGTCGCAGGAGATCCTGACGACATCAAATAAAAACAAATAGCAAAATTCAGGCTGCTCTCACCCCCGGAATGAGGGTGAGATTAGCCGTATTATAAGGATAATTATGGCAAACTATTACGAAACCTTAGGCGTCGACAAATCGGCGACGAAAGATCAACTTAAAACGGCATACAGGAACCTTGCAAAAAAATATCATCCGGATATGTACAGCACGGCTTCCGAGGAAGAGAAGAAAAAGGCCGAGGAAAAGTTTAAGGAAATCAATCACGCATACGAAGTGCTCTCCGACGACGACAAACGCGCGGCTTACGACACCTACGGAAACGAAAACGGTCCGATGGGCGGCGGCGCGGGCGGCACGGGCGGCTTCCGCTGGTCAACGTCGGGCGAAGGCTTCGATATGGACGACATTTTCAGCACCATCTTTTCGGGCTTCACGGGAGGCGCGGGAAGAAGGAGCGCAAGGGCCAACCGAGCCATTCGCGGCGAGGACATCGTGGTCGAACTGAACATCACCTTCGAGGAAGCGGCATTCGGCTGCGAAAAAGAAGTCAAAATCAAACGCACCGAAAATTGCAAGACCTGCGGCGGCACCGGCGCAAAGGACGCAAACTCCGTCAAAACCTGCACGAAGTGCGGCGGCAAAGGCGTGGTCAACGTTACGCAACGTACCGTTTTCGGGCAGGTTTCCACTCAGACCGTATGTCCGGATTGCAGGGGTAAGGGCAAGATTATAACCGACAAATGCACGGCTTGCGGCGGCAAAGGTAAAGTGGAGCAGGTGCGCACGGTGAAGGTCAACGTCCCTGCGGGCATTGCCGACGGACAGCAGATGAGCTACTACAACGAAGGCGAAGCCGGCACCAACGGCGGAGAAAACGGCAGCCTGATCGTCGTGGTCAGAGTGAAAAAGCACAAATTGTTCGAAAGAAGGGATTACAACCTCTACGTCAACGTGCCTATCACTTTCACCGAAGCGGTTCTGGGCGGCGAAATCGACGTTCCGACCTTGAACGGTCCGATAAAATACGAAATTCCGGAAGGCACTCAGACGGGCACCGTGTTCCGCATAAAGAATAAGGGCGTCAAATACCTCAGGAAAGAAGTTTACGGCGACCTCTACATAACCGTTGTGGTGGAAACCCCTAAAAAACTTTCCCGCGAGCAGAAAAAAGCGCTGGAAGCCTTGGCAAATACCTTCGATCAGAAGCAATATCAAAAGATAAAAGAATACAAGGATAACCTGAAATAATGGAAAACGTTAAAAACGCAAAATGGTATGAGATATCCGTCACCACCACGCACGAAGCTGCGGACTTGGTGGCGGACCTCTTTTTCGATTTGGGAGGAGAGGGAGTAAGCATCAGAGACAAAAGCGACGTCGAGGAACTTTACCGCTCGTCGGTCATCTGGGATTATATCGACAAAAAGGCTCTCGACGGCTACGACGACAGAGTGTACGTCAAATTTATGGTGCCGGAGAGCGAGCTGAAAACCAAACTGAAAGAAGTTGAGGAAGGGCTTGCGGTTCTTAAGTCCCGTTCGCCGTTTCCTGTGGGCGCGGCGGAAATCATCGCAAATCCGGTGGATGACGCCGACTGGCGCAACGAGTGGAAAAAGTATTACAAACCTATCGTAACGAAATCTGTAACCGTCGTTCCGAAGTGGATAAACTATCCTAAAGCCGAAGGCGAAAAACTGCTGTATATAAACCCGGGCATGGCTTTCGGAACCGGCGAACACGAAACCACGCACATGTGTTTGGACCTTTTGGCCGAATGTGCGCCGCAAGGGAAAACCGTCATCGACGTGGGCACGGGCAGCGGCATCTTGGGCATAGCGGCGGTGCTTCTCGGAGCAGAGCGCGCGTATATGTGCGACATCGACGCCGACGCCGTTCTGACCGCAAAAGAGAACGCCGAGCTTAACGGCGTTTCGGAAAAATGCGACATAGAATGCGCCGACCTTTTGACGAAAACCGATTTCGAGGCCGACGTGGTACTTGCCAACATAACCGCCGACGTTTTGATCAAGCTTTCCAAAGACATCAAAAAGTATGTCAAAGACAACGGCTATCTCGTCGTTTCCGGCATAATCAACGAAAGAGTTGCGGAAGTCGCCATGGCCTTCAAGGCCGCGGGCTTTATGCAAATCAAGGCCGTTAACATGGGCGAGTGGAACGCATTTTTATTTAAAGACTGATGGAATTACGTAGATTTTTTGTAAAAAACAGCGATTTTGACGAAAATATCGTAACGGTTTCGAGTGAGGAATTCGTGCACGCCGTCAAAGTTCTTCGTTACAAAGTCGGCTACAAAATCATTTTGTCAACCGGCGACGGCTGGGACTATATGGCGGAAATTGCGGACGTCGGCAAGGATTATTTCAAGGCGAAAATCACCTCGAAAACCCCGAACAAAGGCATGCCGACGCACCGCGTAACCCTTTGTCAGGCTTCGCTTAAGGGCGGCAAAAACGACTTCGTCGCGCAAAAAGCCGTGGAACTGGGGGCGTCAGAAATAGTGTTTTTCGATTCGGAAAACGTAACGGAAAAACGCGTGCAGAAGGATCGGCTGGACAAAATCGCTCTGGAGGCTGCAAAGCAGTGTCACAGGGCGGCCAAACCCGAAATAAAGGTTTTGGACTTTTCAAAAATTCTGGAGCTTTCGAAGACGGCTCCGACCGTTGCGGCCTACGAGGACGAGGAAGAAGTTTCGCTCTCCGACGCGCTCGAAAAGCTTAGGGATCAAAAAGAAATAATTCTCGTCGTCGGAAGCGAAGGCGGATTTACTAAAAAAGAAGCGGAAGCGCTTAAGGACGCGGGAGCCGTTCTGGTCAGTTTGGGCAAGCGCATACTTCGCGCCGAAACCGCCGCAGTGTCGCTTCTTGCGATAACAATGTACGAACTTGGAGAAATGAACGCATGAAAGTTGTTGTTTTCAATCTCGGATGCAAGGTGAATCAATACGAAAGCGATTCGCTCGTCGCGAGGTTCAAAGAGCAGGGCTACGAGGTTTCCGAACGTATGGAGCCTGCCGACGTTTACGTCATAAACACCTGCGCCGTAACCATGGAGGCGGAAAAAAAGAGCCGTCAGGCGGTTGCGAGGGTGAAAAAATGCAATCCGGACGCAAAAATTTTCGTCATAGGCTGCGCAAGTCAGAACAACCTCGGTCAGTTTGAAAAGGACGGCGTCGTTTACGCTTCGGGAAACGCTGACAAGCTTGCCGTGGCCGATCTTCCGGAATGCGGCGTGACGGAGAAGGAGCTTCCAAAAACCTACGAGGAACTGGGCGGCATGGAAAGCCCGAGAACCAGAAGCTACGTCAAAATTCAGGACGGGTGCAACAATTTCTGCACGTATTGCCTGATTCCTTACGTCAGGGGGAGGAGTAGGTCGAGAAGTCCGGACGCAGCCGCCGCGGAAATAAGGAAAACCGCAAAAATTTCCAAGGAACTAGTGCTGACGGGCATAAATCTTTCGGCCTACGGCAAAGATAACGGGGCAACGCTCACCGCGCTCGTGAACGAAATTTCGGACGTTGACGTCAGAATTCGTCTGGGTTCGCTGGAAGCGGGGGTTATCACCGACGAACTGTTGACTGCGCTGTCGAAGCTCAAAAAATTCTGCCCGCAGTTCCACCTCAGCCTGCAATCGGGAAACGACGAGGTCCTTAAAAAAATGAATCGCCGTTATACCTCGGACGAATTTTTTGAAAAAACCGAACTTATAAGAAAGTATTTCCCTGACGCGGCTTTAACGACCGACGTCATCACGGCTTTTCCGACCGAAACCGACGAGCAGCATAGGAGCACGGTTGAATTTATAAAAAAAGTTGCGTTTGCGGATATTCACGTTTTCCGCTACAGCAAACGCGCCGGCACCGTTGCGGCAAAATGGCCGCTCGTTCCGTCATCCGTTGCGGAAGGCAGGGAAAAAGAACTGCTGGAACTTAAAAAACAGCTTAAAATCGCCTATTCGGAAAAGTTTTTGGGAAGAGAAACCGAAGTGCTTTTCGAAGACGAAGAAGACGGCTACAGCGTAGGCTACACCAGACACTACGTCAAAGTCTATAAAGAAGGCGCGCTTCACGACGAAATAGTAAACGTCGTTCCGACCGAAATTTTCAGGGACGGCCTAAAATAAAGGAGAAAAAATATGTGCATATTCTGTAAAATAGCGGCGGGCGAAATTCCGTCGGAAAAAGTTTTGGAAACAAACGATTGCGTCGTCATCAAGGATCTCAATCCGCAGGCGCCGGTGCATCTTCTGCTTATCCCTAAAAAACACTTCAAGGACCTTGCCGACATGACCGAGGAAGACGCGGTTACTCTCGGCAAATCTCTTAAAACGGTTGCCGACAGGGCGGACGAATTAGGACTTAAAAACGGGTTCAGAGTGGTGTCCAACAAGGGCGAAGACGGTTGTCAGAGCGTACAGCATCTGCATTTCCATATCCTCGGAGGCAAAAAACTGTCGGAAAAAATGTGCTGAGTCGGATTTGACGGTGAAAATCGCTTGACAAAAATTTTGAAATAAATATAATAAATGTATAAAATCTTCGAAAAAAGGCGGTGAGAATGAATGTCTACTATCAAAGTCGGTGAAAACGAATCTTTGGACAGCGCTATCCGTCGCTTTAAGAGGAAATGCGCTCGTGATGGTATCATCGGTGATTTGCGCAAACGCGAAGCTTACGAAAAACCAAGCGTTAAACGCAAAAAGAAAGCCGAAGCTGCACGTAAACGCGCTTACAAGGCTTAGAAATTGTATGTGCCACTCGATCAGGGTGGCACATTTTTTTGAGGAAGAACCATGCCGACGTACGTTGAAATCGAAAAAGGTCTGGACGAAATGTTTCCGGACGCGAAATGCGAGATAAATCATCAAAACGCTTTCCAGCTGCTGGTGGGCGTGATTTTGTCGGCGCAGTGCACGGACAAGCGAGTGAATATGATAACTCCTGCGCTTTTTGAAAAGTTTCCCGAGGCGGAGGACTTTGCTCGTCTTAACCCTGAGGAGCTGGAGCCGTACATATATTCTGCGGGTTTTTACAAAAATAAATCTAAAAGCATCGTCGCCGCGGCAAAGAGCATCGTCGAAAACTACGGCGGCAACGTGCCGGAAACGGTTGACGAGCTTAAAAAGCTTCCGGGAGTGGGGCAAAAGACGGCAAACGTCGTCTATTCGGTCGCTTTCGGCGGAAACGCCATTGCCGTGGACACGCACGTTTTCAGAGTGACACGAAGGCTCGGCATAGCAAACGGCAAAACTCCCGAAAAAACCGAATTGCAGCTAAGGGAATTTTTCCCCGAAAAAGACTGGGGCAAAATTCATCATCAGCTTATATTTTTGGGAAGATACCGTTGCAAAAGTCAAAAACCCGACTGCGAAAATTGCGCGCTTTCGGGCGTTTGCAAATACTACGAAGAAAACAAGAGGTAAAATATGTTTTTGGACAAAGTTACGATTAGCGTCAAGGCCGGAAACGGCGGCGACGGAGTGGTCAGTTTTCACCGCGAAAAGTTCGTTCAGGCCGGCGGGCCTGACGGCGGCGACGGCGGAAACGGCGGCAACATAGTTTTTTTGGCTGACAGAGGGCTGAACACGCTCATCGATTTTAAGTTCAAAAAACATTTCCGCGCCGAGGACGGTTCGGCCGGAGCCGGCAAAAACTGCTCGGGAAAAAGCGGGCAGGACCTCGTGATAAAGGTTCCCGTAGGCACGGTGATTAAGGACGCGGAAACGGGAAGCGTTGTGGCCGACTTCGTCAAAGACGGACAGACCAAGGTTCTTCTTCGCGGCGGCCGCGGCGGAAAGGGCAACGCAAGATTCGCAACGCCTACTCGCCGTACTCCTAGTTTTTCTCAACGCGGCAACAAAACCGAAGAGCATAAAATAATTCTGGAGCTTAAAACCATTGCGGACGTAGGCCTTGTGGGGTTCCCGAACGTCGGAAAATCCACGCTTCTTTCGGTGCTGACTTCTGCTAAACCGAAAATCGCAAATTATCATTTCACCACGTTGTCGCCAAACCTCGGCGTGGTTAAATATTACGACAACAGCTTCGTCATCGCAGACATTCCCGGCCTTATCGAGGGCGCGGCCGAAGGCGCAGGCCTCGGACACGACTTTTTAAGACACATCGAACGCGTCAGACTTATCGTTCACGTCGTGGACATAAGCGGGGTGGAGGACAGGGATCCCGTTTCGGACTTTGAAAAAATCAACGCAGAACTGGACTCCTACTCCATAAAGCTTGCGGGGCTCAAGCAAATCGTGGTTGCCAACAAATGCGACCTTTTGGGCGACCTTGCGGCCGAAGCCGTGGACGATTTTGAAAAACGAACGGGCATAAGACCTCTTAAGATGTCCGCAATCATGCAGGACGGCATCAAGGTGCTTCTTGACGAAATCTGGAACACGCTTAAAGACATTCCGGAAAGCGAACCGTTCGAGGTTGACGAAGATTTTCAGTTTGAAATCGTGGACAACCAAAGCTACGAAATCGACCGCATGGACGACGGCACGTTCGTGGTATCCGGCGGATTTATAGATATGCTGTCCAAAAACGTCGTCATATCCGACGTTGACAGCAACCGTTACTTCCAGAAAAAACTTATCGAGCGCGGCATAATCGACGACCTCAGAAGGCGCGGAGCAAAAGAGGGCGACACCGTCGAAATCGGCGACATCGAATTTGAATTTGTTGATTAGGAGAAAGCAATGCTAAATAGCAAACAGAGAACGATATTGAAAGCAAAAGCAAGCGTTTTGGATCCGGTGTTTCAAATCGGCAAAAACGGCATAACCGACACCGTTTTAGAGGAAATCGACAACGCGCTTCGCGCAAGGGAACTTATCAAAGTCAAGGTTCTGAAAAATTGCGACTACACCGCACGCGACATCATCGGGGCAGTTGCCGAGGAAGTCGGCGCGGAACCGGTGCAGGCAATAGGCAACATGATCGTGCTTTATCGCGTCAGCGACAAGGCCGGCATCAAACACGTTTTGTAAAACGAAGCCTCCGAGCAATCGGAGGCCGTTTTTTTGTTATAAAAGGAAAAACTATTCTGAAAAATGCCGTTTTTCAGAACACTTTACCGTCTAAGTGCGCAAATCAGCGCCATCGCAAGCGAAAAAGTGCCGACGACGATGTAGTAGGTTTTTGCCGGCGACACCAGACTTATGAGCGTCAGCATAAGTCCCGTAACCAGATAGTAGCGTATGTTCTGTTTCTGAAACACCAGCTCCAAAACGTCCGAAAGCGAAAACTTTTCGGGCTTTTTTTCAAACGTAAGCTCGGGAAGCAGAGAGGCTTTCAGAAGCTTTTTGTAGATGTCGCGGCTTTTTTCGAAGCTTATTTTTACGCCCAGACTTCCCGACAGCTTAACCGCGCCGCGGTCGGCGCTTTTGCAGAGAACGACGATTTTTTCAAATCCTTTTTCTCTGGCAAGCCTGAAAGCCTGACAGACGTCCTCGACGGAGCATGCGAAAAATTTGTAGGCCGAAAAATACAACGTGTCGCCCGAGGCGAAGCACTTGCCGTCGTAGGTTTCGGAGGCAGACGGAAAAAGCTGTTTGTAAATTTTCAAAGCGTATCCGCTTCCCAAAACCGCCATCTGAAATTCCAGTTTTTCGCGCTTGTATTTTGTTTTTGACGAGGCCCTTTTGGCAATTTCCGAAATTATGACGAACAGCACGAACCCCGTCGCCGTAAAAAGCAACGCGTTCACAAATTCGTCGAAAAGATAGACGCTCCACACGAACAGCAATCCGAGCACCGACAGGCGCAACGCTAAATAATCTATAACCTTACTCATAACCTAAATTGTTGCCACGGCAAATCTTTTTATACGGTTTTTGCGTTTTGTTTTTGAAACTGTTGAAAAGTTTTTCCAAACGTGCTAAACTATAGCCATGAAAACGATTGTATTCGGCGGGGCGTTCGACCCCGTCCATTCCGAACATGTTTCGCTGGCCTCTGCCGCAGTAAAGGAGCTTGAGGCCGAAAAACTTGTTCTCGTTCCGACGTTTTCGCCGGGGCATAAATCGAATGCGGAGGCAAGCTTTTCGGACAGGGTGGAAATGCTTAAGCTGGCGTTTTCGGATTTTCCCGTTCAAACGGAAATTTCCGACGTCGAACGCATAAGCGGCAAAACCAACTACACGTTTGAAATTTTGCCGCTCATCGAAAAAAAGTACTGCGAAGTATTCTATCTCGTGGGCGGCGACAGTCTGGAGCATTTTTCCACGTGGCGCCATCCCGAAAAGATTCTGGAGCTGACGACTCTGGTTGCCGACCAAAGAGAAGGCTTTGAAAATTCCGAAAAGTCGGCCGCAGAAATTTTTGAAAGGTACGGAAAAAAGGTTATCCTTTTGGATCACGTCGGAAAACGCATTTCGTCGGGGGAGATAAAAGCGGAGCTTTACTTTTCCGAAAAACCCGAGGGAGTACCCGCTGCGGTGTACGACTATATACGCAAAAACAAGCTTTACTCCCGCTACGAAGCCTTCATCGAAAAGCTGAAAGGTTATCTGACGGACAAAAGGTTTTTGCACACGAAGTGCGTTACGTGCTGCGCCATAGCCCTAAATTCCCGCCACAATCTGAAGCTGGACTACGACAAGGTGTTCGTGGCCGCCGCGCTTCACGACGTCGGCAAGTACGTCAAGGGCGACGAAAACAGCTGTCCGAAAGACGCTTTGGGTTCTCCGGTGGAGCATCAATTCGTGGGCGCGTACGTTGCCGAGCACGATTTCGGCATAACCGATCCCGAAATATTGTCCGCCATAGCCTGCCACACCACGGGGAAGGAAAATATGAGCCTTTTGGACAAGCTCGTTTACTGTGCGGACGTAGTCAGCTACGAGCGTAACTACGAAGGCGTCACCGAGCTTCGCGCCGCCATTTTCGACGATTTCGAAAAAGGCTTCAGAAAAATTTTATACGAAAACTATTTGCACGTTGCAAAAAGCGGCGATCCCGTTTATCCGCTGACGACAAAAGCCGTGCGCTATTATGAGGAGAATTAACTATGGAAACAAAAGAACTCACCCAAAAAATTTGCGAAATTCTTGATTTCAAAAAAGCAGAAGACATCACCGTTATGGACGTTGCGGAGCTTACCGTCATCGCCGAAAACTTCGTGGTGGCTACCGGTCTTAACACGCAGCACGTCAATTCGCTTGCCGAAAATCTGGAGGACGAGCTTGCCAAAATCGGCGTCGAACCGATCCGCACCGAGGGCATGAGAGAAGGCCGCTGGGCCGTTTTGGACTACGGCTCGGTTATCGTGCATATCTTCAACGACGAAACGAGGCTTTTGTATTCTTTGGACAAGCTTTGGGGCAGAGCCGACAACGTTACAAAGTTTTGCAGGGAATAATAAAAACGAAATAACTCAAAATAAGGGCATGGAAAAAGCGGTAATTTTTGCGGCCCTTATTTGTTTTTTGTTCGAAAGCGCAGCGGCCGAAGTGGTTTTCGAAACCGAAAGCTACGTCGTGGTGGCGGTTTCGGTGAGGGACGTTTTCACACTGACCGAATGGCGCGAGATGAAGGCCGAAATTGAAAGCAAATACCGAAAACGTTATCCCGAAAAGCAAATCGTGGTAACCCGCGACGCCACCGTGTACTACGGCTTAAGGCGCGCGCTTGAGGAAAACGATCGGGCTTCGGCGCAATTTTTTGCCGATAAAGCGTTAAATGCGGCCTAAACCGTTGCAAACGGCAAAACTCGGTGATATAATAAACTAAAGCAAAATACTTCGGGGGCAAGGTGAAATTCCTTACCGGTGGTGAAAGTCCACGAGCGCAAGCCGAGCAGGCGAAATTCCTGCACCGACGGTACAGTCCGGATTGAAGAAGTTTCAACGCCCGCATTTTTTGCGGGCTAAATTTTTTTCGAAGTCGTTTTGTTAATTTCTTTTCGGAGATTAACTATGAAAACTCTTTCCACAAAAAAGCTTTGCGGCATAGCCGTTCTGACGGCGATGAGCATAGTGCTCGTCAGCCTTATTCATTTTCCGCTTCTGCCGGCGGTTCCGTTTCTGGAGTACGACGCGGCGGACGTACCGATCATAATCGCGGCGTTTTTTTACGGCGTGCCGTCGGCGCTTATTATGACTGTTGCGGTCAGTTTGCTTCAGGCGTTTGCGCTTGGGGGTAACGGCGTTATCGGCTTCGTGATGCACGTTTTGTCGACGGGAGTGTTCGTGGTCATCGTCGGTCTGTTTTACAAGAGGAAAAGAACCTTCAAGTCGGCTCTTGCGGGCATGGGCACGGGCATACTTTTCTGGATAGTCGAAATGACGCTCTGGAACGTCCTCATAACCCCGCTTTACATGAAAGTGCCGAGGGAGGTAATCGTCAAGGACTTTTTGGGTTATATCGCGCTTTTCAACCTCATTAAGCCTACGATAAACTGCGCGCTCACGTTGCTTCTTTACAAAAACACTCACAGACTGTTCGACAAGGTATGGGCGGAAAGCCACAAGGAAAAAGGCGGCAAAGATATGAAACTGCAATCTGCACCCGAAACCGAACAAGCGGAAAAATCCGAAACCAAGCCTATACCGAAGGTCTTTTTGTCGAAGAGCGTGGAAGATACCTGCAAGCTTGCCGAAACGGTTGCGAAAAACCTTACGGCGGGCGAAGTCGTTTTGTTGGACGGAGATCTGGGCGCCGGGAAAACCACTTTCACAAAAGGTCTTTTCAAAGCCCTGGGCGTTACGGAAACGGTTACGAGTCCGACTTTCACAATTATGAACGAATATCGGGGCGACCGCTTCAAGCTGTATCATTTCGATATGTACCGCATAGAGTCCGAAGAGGAACTGTCGGAGCTGGGGTTCGAGGAGCAGCTGTTTTCGGACGGCGTCAGCGTGATAGAATGGAACAAGATTTCCGATTTGCCTGAAAAAAGATTATACGTTTCGATTAAAGCCGTGTCCGACACGGAAAGGGAGTTTGAGATAAATGAAAGCACTGATATTTGACAGCACCTCCGAAGATTTGCTCGTTATGCTTATTTCGGGCGAGAAAACCGACTATATTATATCGTCGGGGGATAAGCGTTCGCACAATTCCAAAATTCTGGAGCTTGCCGACGAGCTTTTGGAGCGTAACAACCTTACGGTCTCAGACATAGAATATGTAAGTTCGGTAACGGGGCCGGGAAGCTTCACGGGGATAAGGATAGGAGTTTCCACCGCAAACGCGCTTTCTTACGGCGGCGGAGCCGAGCTTGTGGACGTGAACGCCTTCGAGGCTATGGCTTACGGGAAAAAGGACGCTCTTTGCCTTATTGACGCTTTGCACGGCAACTATTATTTCGCAAAAATTACGGGCGGCGTTATCTCGGAAACGGGGTATATGGAAAAAGCGCAGGCGGACGAGGATAAATCGGAAAAGGTTTTCAGAACCGTGGACCGCACTTACGCCTCGAATCTGGCGGCGGTTATAAAGGATAAAGCCGAAAAAAATCAGACCGCCAAAAAGCTGATGCCGCTGTACCTGAGGAAATCCCAAGCGGAAAGGGAGGCCGAAGAACGTGGTAACTTATAAGTTCGGGCTCGAGAAGTCGGAAGTGGACGGCGTGTACGAAACCGAAAAGCTGTGCTTTCCCGAAGATCCGTGGCCGAGGTCGGCGTTTTCGGACGATGCGGACAATCCGCTTGTTTCCTACGTCCTCGCAAAAGACGGGGATAAGGTCGTAGGCTACGTCGCGATTTACGTCATATTCGAGGCGGCGGACATCTCAAACGTTGCCGTCAGACCGGAATACCGCAGGCAGGGGATTGCAAGAAAGCTTCTGAACGTTGTGCTTTCGGCGGCAAAAGAGCGCGGCGTTATGCTGGTTTCCCTCGAGGTGCGCGAAAACAACGACGCGGCAATAAGCCTTTACGAAAGCCTGGGCTTCAAATACGTCGCCACCAGAAAAAAGTATTATCAAAACACCTATGACGCTTTGATATATCAACTGCAATTTTAGGAGGCGCAACATTTTAAGCTACGTTCAGGTCGGCGACGGCCAAAAAACAATAGTATATTTACACGGCTGGGGCAGTGACGCCTCGGCCTTTTTATTTGTCGCAAACAAGATGAGGGGCTATCGCAACGTTCTGGTCGATCTTTACGGTTTCGGCTCCTCGCCGCATCCGGACTGTCCGCTGACCGTCGGCGACTACGCCCTAGGGGTTATGGAGCTTATGTCGGCCTTGGGCATAAAAAAAGCGGTTATCGTCGGACATTCTTTCGGCGGGCGCGTGGCCATAGAGATTGCGGCAAAGCACGGCGAGGTCGTTTCGCAGCTCGTGCTGGTGGATTCGGCGGGCGTCAGGCCGAGGAGAGGGCCGAGATATTATTTGAGGGTGCTCTCTGCGAAAATAATGAAAAAATTCGGGCGAGAGGCAAAGGGCAGCAAGGACTATCGGGCGCTTTCCGGCCCTATGAAAAAGACCTTCGTCAACGTCGTAAACTACGATCAGACGCCGCTTCTTAAGCACGTTTCGGCTTCGACGGCCATATTCTGGGGTAAAAAAGACGACGTAACCAAGCCGTATATGGCCAGAACGCTCAAGCGGAAAATAAAGCGGTCGGCGCTCTTTTGGCTGGAGGACGCGGGGCATTTCAGCTTTGTGGAGCAGAGCGCGAAATTTTTGCCCGTGTTCAAGGCTTTCGTGGGAGGATGATGGAAAAATATCTGTTCGTGATTTTGACGGTCGCGGCGTCGGTGTATGCGGCGACGGCGCCGGCGTACGCCGCGCAGATTGCGGGCTACAAGCCGTACGGTTTTTTGAAGACCAACAAAAAAGCGCGCGATTTTGTGGTGAAATATTATGCGATTTTGACGATTTTTTGCCTGATATTGCTGATTTTACCGCATTTTTTGACCGCAGTCGTTTTGACGTTCGCCGCATTTTTCGCCGCTTTGGCGCTGAAAAATAGGGCAAAGTTTTTGAAATCTTTCCGTTTTACCAAGCGTGGGACGAGGCTGATGATCACCGAAGCGGTTATAGCCGCGGCGGAGGGCGCTTTGTTTTTCGCCGCGCTCGGCGACGCGTTTTATGCGGCCGCGGTTGCGCTTCCCCTCATGTCGCTCCCGAATTTGATGCTGGCGCTTTGCCTGACGGCGCCGCTTGAATCGGCGGTTAAAAAATCGTTCGTCAAAAAAACCGCAAAGATAATAAAGGAGTCGGGCGCCGTGGTGGTCGGCGTGACGGGCAGCTACGCAAAATCCTCGGTGAAAAGCTATCTTGCAAAAATCCTTTCGGAAAAATACAGGACGTACGAAACCGTCGGAAATTTCAACACTCCGATGGGGCTTTCGCTGTCGGTAAAGAATATGCCGCAGGATACCGAAATTTTCGTGGTGGAAATGGGCGCGAGAAAAACGGGGGATATAGAGGAAATGTGCCGCATAGCGCGGCCGAAGCACGGAGTTATAACTGGCATTGCGCCGCAGCATCTGGAAACTTTTTTGTCGCTTGAAAATATAATGAACGAAAAAGGCGCGCTGGCGCGCTACGTTTTTCGTGGCGGAAAAATCGTGTCGAGAGATCTGGACGATTTGAGCGTCGATGCCGAAGTTTCGGTTTTCAATAGGGACTTTTTCGTGACGGACGTCGTTCTGACCGAAAACGGAACGACCTTCACACTTGACTTAGGCGACAAAAAGCTCAAGCTCGAAACGCCGCTTCTTGGGCGGCATAACGCCGAAAACGTCGCGCTTGCGGCGGTTATGGCCTTAAGTCTCGGCGTAAGCGAGGAGCAGGTTGCGGCGGCCGTAAAAAAACTTAAGCCGCTTCCGCACCGTCTGTCGGTGGAAAAACGAGGCGGCATCACCGTCATCGACGACAGTTACAACGCAAACCCCAAGGGCGTTCGCGCGGCGTTGGAAGTTCTTAAAATGTTCGGCGGCAGAAAGGTGGCGGTAACCCCCGGCCTCGTGGAGCTTGGCAAAAAGGAAGAAGAGGAGAACGTCAATTTCGGAAAGCTTCTGGCGCACGCGGCGGACGTCGTGATTCTGACCGGAGGAAAGACGTCGGACTTCGTCGAAAAGGGACTTATGGCCGAAAACTTCAAAAGCTATTTTCGATTTAACGGACTGTCGGAGGCGGAAAAGGCGTTTTCGGGCGTTTTGAAAACGGGGGACGTCGTGCTTTTTTCGAACGACCTTCCCGACAACTACGATTAAGAGGTGGTTTATGGAAAATCTTGTGATAATTTTCGGGGGCAATTCGCCCGAAAGCGACGTCAGCGTCATCACGGCAATGCAGGCCGCTGCGGCAGCGGACAAAGGAAAATATAAGCTTTATCCCGTGTATTATTCGGGGGATAGATTCTATTTGGGAAGAACGTTTGAGGTGTCGGAATATGCGGATTTCGACCGAAAAAACGCAAAAATCGTCACTTTTTCCGACGGAAATATGATAATTTGCAAAAACGCGCTCTCCAAAAAAACCGTGAAGGTTCATTGCGTTTTGAATTGTTGCCACGGCGGCGACGGTGAAAACGGAAATCTGGCGGGTTATTTTGAAACGACGCTCGTTCCGTACACTTCGGCAAAGCCGCTTGCGGCCGCCGTTTCGATGGATAAATATCTTTCGAAAATCGTTTTTTCGGGGTTGGGGCTCGACGTCGTTCCCGCAGTTCTTGCGACCGAAAAGAATTTTTCCGAAAAGCTTTGTGAGGCGGAAGAGAAAATCGGCTATCCGCTTATCGTAAAGCCGGTGGATCTCGGCAGCAGTATCGGCGTGAAAATAGCAAAGGACGAAAAACAGGCTGGCGAGGCCGCAAAAGTCGCCTTTGCGTTTTCCGAAAAGGTGCTTTTGGAAAAGTGTCTGGAAAATTTTACGGAGCTTAACGTTGCGGCGATGAGAACGATTAACGGAAGCGTTGCGGTCAGTCCCGTGGAAAGGCCGGTTTTTAAGGGCGAAATATTCGACTTTGCCGACAAATATCTTGCGGGCGAAAAGGGCGGACTGGAGGAGGCGGGGCGCGAATTTCCTGCGAAAATACCTGAAGCCGTCGCCGAAAAAGCGCAAAATATTGCAAAAAAGATATACGAAGAACTGGAATTTTCGGGACCTGTCAGAATCGATTTTATGCTGTCGGGCGACACGCTTTACGTCGGGGAAGTCAACAGCGTCCCCGGAAGCTTGTCGGCGTATTTGCTGGAAGCTGCGGGCATTTCGTTTGAAAAGCTGGTGGACGAAGCCGTACTTTTTGCGAGGGCGGAATTTGAACGAAAAAAAGGATTGCAAAAAAGCTTCGAGAGCGCAATCCTTAAGGGGTTCGATATAAAAAAATAACAGTCAGTCTTTTTTGAAGGGCAGAAAATCGTCGTCCTCGTGAAGGTTCCCCGCGATGTCGTCGCCGGAGAGCAGAATGGCCTTTTTCACGGTGTTGTAGCCGTACTTTTCGCGTATGCCGTCGATGGTTTTAAGGAGGTTATCGCGTTTTTCGTCGGCTTTTTCGTCGTCGAAAAGGGTGATCTGCATGCTTTCCCCTATAGGGAAAAGTTTTGACGTATAGACGGAAATGGTCCTCGCGGGAATTTTGAAATTGTAGTTTGCTTCGATGATTTTAAGGGCGGCTTTGGCAATTTCGCCCGAGTCGTGAGTCGGGACGGGCAAAGTGCACTGGCGGGTGAACGACTGCATGTTCGCCTGCCTTATCCCGACGGAAACGCAGCCTGCGTCGAGGCCGTATTTTCTGAGCCGCGTGGCCACCATTTCGGAAAGCGCGAAAACGATGGCTTTCGCTTCCGAGATATTTTTTACGTCGCGGGAGGCGGTGGTGCCGTGCCCGACGCTTTTCGGGACGCGGACTTCGTCGGCGCGTTTGACTTCTTCGTCGCACGAACCGTTTGCGCTGTCTGCCATTTTGTCCCCAACGATGCCGAAATGCGCGCGCAAAAGAGAGCGGTCGGCGTTTGCCAGTTCGCCTATGGTGTGGATATTGAGTACGGCGAGCTTTTCGGCCACGCGTCTGCCGACGTAAAGCATTTCGGAAGCGGGGAGCTTCCATACTTTTTCTTTGAAATTTTCGGGAGATATAACGGTTACGGCGTCCGGCTTTTTCATGTCGGAGCCGAGCTTGGCAAAAACTTTGGTGAAACTTACGCCCACGGATATAGTGAGGCCTATTTCGTTTTTGACGGCTTCTTTAATTTCGCAAGCGATTTTTTCGGGACTGCCGAAAAGACGGGTGCTTCCCGTGACGTCAAGCCAACATTCGTCGATGCCGAAGGATTCGATGCGGTCGGTGTAACGCGCGTAAATTTCACGCACTTTTTTGGAATAATAAACGTATTTGTCGTATTGCGGGGCGACGAGCACCAGATCGGGACACTTTTTCTGCGCCTGCCATATCGCTTCGCCCGTCTGAACGCCCTTCAGTTTGGCGGGCATGGATTTTGCCAGAACTATGCCGTGCCTTTTTTTCGGGTCGCCGCACACCGCCACGGGCTTGCCCGCAAGCGACGGATCCAGCAAAACGGCAACGGACGCGTAAAAATTGTTCAGGTCACAGTGAAGAACGTGTTTCGGCACGGAATTTGTCTCCTTGAAAATTGTATAATAAAATTATACAATATCCGAACGAAAATTGCAACAACCTATTGCATATTTCGCGGCTTTGTGGTACAATATAACCTAGAAAAGTATAGAGAGGTGCTTATGGGCTATTTTGATTTGCCGAGATTTTGCGACGTATGCGGAGCGCATCCCGCGTCGGTGAAGCGTTACGTCGTTTTCGAAGACGGGCGTATCGCCGAGCTTGCCGTATGCGCGTATTGCGCCATGTCCGACAGAAATCTTCTGACCGCAGACGAGCTCGAGGCGATTTTGCCGCAGGAGGATTGCTGTCCTACGTGCCACACGCCGCTCTCGAAAATTCAAAAATCGCTTTACGTCGGCTGTGCGGATTGCTACGATCATTTCAGGGCGCAGATTCTGAAAAACGTCGTGGAGTGTCAGGGGCGCCGCAAGCATATAGGAAAACGTCCGGGAGGTAAGCGCAATGGATAGCAAATATCTTATAACTTCCTCAAGGGTGCGCCTCGCAAGGAACGTGAGAGGCCTGCCGTTTCCCGAAAAGCTTTACGGAGAGGGCGTCTATAACGTTATTCTGAAGGGCGCAACGGAAGCCGCGGACTTCGAGTATGATTTCTACAACATGGGGCAGCTCAGCGAGCTCGAGCGCAACGCTTTGGTTGAAAAACACCTCATAAGCCGAGGGCTGGTCGCGCGCGAACAGATCGGCGCGGTTATAATCAAAAAGGACGGCCGCGTTTCCGTTATGATCAACGAAGAAGACCATATCAGGGCGCAGTGCATTGCGGAGGGGTTGAATCTCGAATATTGTTACGACGTCATAAACGCCTACGACGACAGGCTTTCGGAGCGGTTGGACATTGCCTACGACAGCGAATTCGGCTATCTGACGAGCTGCATAACGAACCTCGGCACGGGCATGCGCGCAAGCTGTATGATGTTTTTGCCGGCGCTAACCTTGGCGGGCCAGATGAAGCACGTTGCAAGGCTTCTTAAGCAGAAGGGGCTGACGATAAGGGGCGTTTACGGCGAGGGCAGCGACGCGGAAGGCAGGCTATACCAAATTTCCAACAGCTGTTCGCTGGGCGTAACCGAAGGGCAGATTTTGTCGGGGGTTAAGGACGCGGTTCTGAAAATCGCCGAGGACGAGGCAGAGTGCAGATACAGGATTCTCGAGGCGGAAGGCCCGTACAATTTCGAAGACAAAGTTTTCAGAGCGTACGGCGTGCTGACTTCGGCGCGAGTTCTGACCAGCAAGGAATTTATGGACCACATGGCCACCGTGAAAATGGGTATTTCGCTCGGGGTTATGCCGATTACGGCAACCGAAAAGCTGGACGGCCTTATTCTGAACGCGCAGCCTGCAAACCTGTGTCTTATGGAGGGAGGAAGGGAGCTTTCCGCTTACGAACGCGACGTAGCGAGGGCAAAATTTGTCCGCGAAACGCTGGAAAAATTGAAATAAACGTTTTGTTTCGCACTTTTTTTGCGAAATATAGTCTTAGGAGAACGATATGCCAAAATTCAGTATAAACGTAGAAAAAGCGCTGGTCGCGGCCGAAAAATTTGCCGCGGAAACCGGCGGAATAGTCGGCACGGAGCATATTCTTTTGGGCTTGTACGCCGTGAAAGACGGCATTGCTTCGGTGCTTATGCAAAAGTTCGGAGTAACCGAAAATATGATTTTGCAACATCTGGAACATTATTCTTCGCCGACCGTCGGCTACAGTCCTAAATCGAAAAACGCAATTCAGATGGCGTTTGCCGTCGGCGCGGAAACGGGCAAGGAATACGTGGGCACAGAGCATTTGCTTCTGGCCATTTTGAGCAACACGAAAAGCCTTGCGGTCGAATACCTTATGGAAGCGGGCGTGGACGTCAGGGCGCTTGCGGTGGCAACGTCGCAGGCCGTTTACAGACCTAACGCGAACAAACGCCCCGATCAGGGGACTCGCACTTTCAAAATAGAATTCGGACCTATGGACAACATGAGGGCGCCGGGCTCTGTCGGAAGAGGCGAGAGCGAAGGACCGAACGTCAAAGTGGTTTCGGGCAGCGAAGCCGTGCTCGGCGAGCTTGCAAAATTCGGCACGGACCTCACGTTTAAGGCGAAACAGGGGAAACTGGATCCCGTCATCGGCCGCAGCAAGGAAATCGAACGCGTCATTCAGATTCTTTGCCGCCGAACCAAAAATAATCCGGTGCTTATCGGCGAACCGGGCGTAGGTAAGTCCGCAATAGCCGAAGGCTTGGCTCAAAAAATCACGGAGGACAAGGTTCCGGAAGTGCTGAAGGGCAAAATCGTTTTCAGTTTGGACCTTGCGTCGGTGGTTGCCGGCACGAAATACAGAGGCGAGTTCGAAGAACGCTTCAAAAACGCGCTTGACGGCATCAAACGCGCAGGGAACATCATTCTTTTTATCGACGAAATTCACACTTTGGTGAACGCAGGCGGCGCGGAAGGCGCGATAGACGCGGGCAACATCTTAAAGCCTATGCTTGCGCGCGGTGAAATTCAGACCATCGGCGCAACCACTTTGGAAGAATATCGCAAATATATCGAAAAAGACGCCGCGCTCGAAAGAAGGTTCCAGCCTATAATCGTCGATCAGCCGTCCGTGGAGGACACCGTCGAAATTTTGAAGGGGCTCAGGGACAAATACGAAGCGCACCACAACGTCAAAATCACCGACGAAGCCATAATCGCCGCGGCAAACCTTTCGGACAGATACATTTCCGACAGGTTCCAGCCGGACAAATCCATAGACCTTATAGACGAGGCCGCAAGCCGCAAACGCATTTTTGCATTCAGCCTGCCGTCCGACGTGAAGGAGCTGGGCGAAAAAATCAAACAGCTCGAGGCGGATAAGGAAGAAGCTTCGCTTGCCGAAAACTATCTTAAGGCCAACGAAATCAAAACCGAACTCGACAAGCTCAAAAAGCTTTACGAGGAAGGCAAAAACAGCTACGACAAAACCAAGGAAAACGCAAATCTGTCGATAGGCGAGGAGGATATTGCCGAAATCGTTTCCAACTGGACGGGCGTGCCTCTCACCAAAATCACCGAAACCGAAAGCAACAAGCTTTTGCACCTCGAGGACACCCTGAAGTCGAGGGTTATCGGGCAGGACAACGCCGTTTCCGCAGTCGCCAGAGCAATCAAGAGGGCGAGAGCGGGGCTTAAGGATCCGAAACGTCCGATCGGAAGCTTCATCTTTTTGGGGCCTACGGGCGTGGGTAAAACCGAGCTTTCAAAGGCGCTTGCCGAGGCAATGTTCGGCGACGAAAACCTTATGATTAGGGTTGATATGTCCGAATATATGGACAAGGCCAACGTTTCGAAAATGATAGGCTCGGCGCCTGGCTACGTCGGCTACGACGAAGGCGGTCAGCTCACGGAAAGAGTCAGAAGAAAACCGTATTCCGTCATTTTGTTCGACGAAATCGAAAAGGCTCACCCTGACGTTTTCAATATCATGCTTCAGATTCTCGAGGACGGCCGACTTACGGACAGCCACGGCAGAACGGTTTCCTTCAAAAACACCATAATCATCATGACGTCCAACATCGGTTCGTCGGAAATCGTCAGCATGCCAAAGGTCGGTTTCGGAAGTCTGGACGACGAGGACAGCTACGACGATATGAAGGAAAAGCAGATGAACGCCTTAAGGCGCACGCTTAAACCGGAATTTATCAACCGTATCGACGAAGTGGTCATCTTCAGAAGTTTGGACAAGGCCGATATGCACAGGATCTGCAATCTTATGCTTGCGTCCACCGCAAAACGCCTTAAGGATATGAACATCACCGTTTCCGTCAGCGACGCCGCAAAAGACTTGCTCGTCGAAAAAGGTTACGACAGTCAGTACGGAGCAAGGCCGCTCAGGCGCACAATCCAGAAGATGCTGGAAGACAAGCTCAGCGAAGAAATTTTGTCCGGAAACTTGAAGGTCGGCGGAAAAATCAAAGTGGACGCAGACGGCGACAAGCTTTCGTTTACGGAAGAAAATTAGTTTATCACGTGGGAGAAGAGTTATGAAACGCGTAAAATTTGCAGAAAAAGTCAAAAAGTATTCCGACTCGGGCCGGGCGAAAATCGCTTTGTGCATAGTCGGGATAGCGGCCGCGTACGCCTTAACTCTTATCCCCGACAGCGAAAACGCTTTTTGGGCGAGCATACTTGATTTCGTGCGCGACAAAGTGTCGGTGTCCGTGTTTATCGGCGTTGCCTTTGCGGTTTTTGCCTCGAAGATTGCGACCATGAGGGAGCGGCGCACCGAAGAAAGCCTTAAAACCGAAGCAGATCAGCAAAAAATCATTCATAAGTACAAAAATCATAAGGTCAAAACCGATTACGACGGCGGAAACTTTTTCGATTACGACGGTGTGTTTATGACTTTGCATTCTTTGGCAAATAAGGGCGCCGAAAAGGACCTTACGCCGCAAAGCGGCGACGTCTATTCCGCCGAATATGAGAACGAAAAGCGTGATATAGACCGTTTTTTGAACGGCGACAACAATAGCAGCAAGCCTTATCTTGTCATTGCAAGCCTGAACGTTTACGCAAACAGAGCGTTCAACACAAAGCTTACGATCGCCGACGACGTAAACGAAGCTTTCAAATTGCCCGACTTTATAATTCAGAACAGCAGGGCGCTTCTCGACGCGCACAAGCACTCCAAAAAAACCAACACCGCAACTATTCGCTTAGACGACTTCGAGCGGGTTGACGCTTCCACGATAAAAATACATACCAAACGCACCATGTATTATCACATGCTGCTCACCAATCGCTGTATGGACTACAAGCTAACCGACGGCATGACTCTTAGGGACATCTACGAGTGCAACGAGAGCATTTCGCCTATAAACAAATCGGAACTGGGCAACCAGATCGGCATAAACGGGCTTGTTATAACCAAAGACGGCTATCTTCTGATTGAAAAAAGAGGCCTCGACAAAACAACGTGGAAGGATAAGTTTGCCCAGCCTATTTCCTTGGCTTTGAAGGAAAAGGATTTGTTTTATCGGGACGAAAAGCCCGAAGAGATCACAGACGCCACCGTTGAAGACAGGTTCTGCAAGGTCGTCAGGGACACGCTGAAGAACAATTTCGGCCTCAGGGAGGGCGAGGACTACGACGAATTGCGCTTTTCGGAAAACTTTATGGGTTTTGCTCGCGATCTGCTTGAGGGCGGAAAGCCGAATTTCTATTTTTACGTCGTGGTGAACTATACCGCCCGTGAATTTACCGAAAAACTTCAAAAATACGCCGCGCTCACCATTTTGCAGGCGAACGAAATCAACAAGACTTTGCCTGAAGGCAACAAAATCAAACCTTTGAGAACGGAAAAACTGCAAAACGTTTATTATCTTGTTCCGTGGTCGCAGGCAAAAGTGAATTTCTACTACGAAATGAACCTCGAAGAGGGCGGTGGAACTCTCGTTCCGAAAAGGCAGTTTGCGCCGCGCTTCGAGGAATCGAAAGATAATCCCCAAGCCGTTTGCAGCCTTCAAAAATCCGTCAAAAAGCAATGCGGACAAGCTTTGCTGGCTTGTTTGTCCTA
>OLGV01000147.1_pt1 | contig 31183 bp, 23 predicted proteins | sample 1605761 | NCBI WGS metagenome assembly OLGV01 (sample SAMN03283245) | human gut metagenome | biome: human-associated habitat; material: feces | host: Homo sapiens | place: Peru | collected 2012
AACCTTTTTCCATTCGCGGCGTGTGTGATCTTGGTTCCATACCAAGACGTCCTGCATTATTGCTTCCATTTCACTGTGCTCTTTCTCCCCGTACAGTGACAACTTTTTTCAGTTCAAGTCACTTGTACCGCGCGCGAGAAGCAGACACGGACCTGCATTCCTATATACATCCATTAAAGTCAAAATAAGGGAAGAGACGAGATGGCTGCGCCATGAAGAAATGGCTGAAGCTATTTCTTCTTTTTCCGCAAATTGTTGTATATCATAAAATTACCATCTACACGATATGACATTTAAGACACGTCACTTAAACAAATACTAAAAGTAGAAGCACAAACTTTAACCTAAATTTTTCAGCTATAACGTATATTCTTTCAAATGAATTCGAAGAAATGACGGGGTCGGCCAAAGGCGTGACCGCCGCAAAGGTTCGCAGCCGTAAGTACATTCTTAACAAAGCTACTGTTGATTCTGTAAAAGTCAGCTATCAATCCTCAGCGAAATCCATTTTTAAGCTGCTCTCCAAGAACTGAAATCCCTCACCTATACGCAGATTCTCGCATGGAATACGCTTGCTCTCTCAGCCTAGTAAACGAATTCTCTATACCTCTGCCAAACTCACTGATTCTAACTCTACATGGATTGTGTATTGTGGTGCCACTACAGTTGCCAGTCCCACGACTATCGAAGGTGTCGAGGCTCCAGACGACGTAACTCTAACTATCAGCACCAGCGCAATGACTCTACTATTCGCAAGCATCCCTTCTTTTGTAGCCGATATAAAACTCATCATCCTGACATCCGTATTTCAGAGCAACGGTGTTACCAGAGCATAGTAAGGCTGCTTTATTCGCTGATTCTTACACTCCTGTAGCCACTACGATGGATATCAAAGCCTATTATGACGCCAAGAACGGTGCACCTACCGCCGATACAAAGATCTTCTTATAGTGGTTCTACGTCAAAACCATCACCGATGAAAAGTCAGACGAAATGATGGGTTATGCACAACTCGCAGAGTAAATCTTAACCTAACGATGAAACGACTACCGGCCCTGCAGAGATGCACGGTCGGTAGTTTTCATAAAAGACATAATATTTTCCATTTTTTTTTGCTTTGGCATATGAAATTTATATGTAATTTTGCATATTACATCAAACTTTTGAGCTTTGGGCAAAAAATTAAATAGAATAAAGATAGTTCTCCATGAATGCGAAAAGACTAATCGGTGGCTTGCCGAACATATAAATGTAAACGAAAGTACTGTCTCAAGGTGGTGCACAAATGATGCGCAACCGTCAATTGAGACATTAGATGAAATCGCAAAAATTCTTCATGTTGACATTAGAGAACTTTTACAAAAAACTAAATAGAAATTATGGCACGAGCAGATTTAATCGTCGAACTGGTTAAATACGGAATGAACGGGGATAAAACAAAATTTAAAAAAATTTCCGAAGCCATCATTGCCGAAGAACGTCAGAAAAACCACTCTATTCTTGCCGACAAAATTGAATTTGAAATTCGAGCATATAGCGCGAGTCACGAATCATCAAGATTTAGCCCTATAACGAGAAATTCGGAATCTTCTGCAGAAGGTTTTATTACTGAAATAGTCCCTCAAAAAACGTTTAAGGATCTTATCCTCCCAAACGATGTAAAAGATTGCTGCGAAAAGTTTATTGAGGAACATATGCGTGCTGATTTATTGCGCTCATATGGTCTTGAACCAAGAAATAAGGTATTGTTTATCGGTGCTCCAGGCAATGGAAAAACTTCACTTGCAGAAATAATTGCCAATGAGTTGATGGTTCCATTGTATGTTGTCAAATACGACAGCATTATTGGCGCATATTTAGGAGAAACAGCCTCCCGTTTAAGGAAGCTCATTGAATACGCAAAGACACAAAGGTGCGTTTTGTTCTTTGACGAATTTGAAACTATTGGCAAAGAACGTGGAGATCAGCACGAGACAGGAGAGATAAAAAGAGTCGTCAGCTCACTCCTGCTTCAGATGGATTCGATACCAAGTTATGTAACAATAATTGCGGCCACAAATCATCCAGAGCTCCTCGATAAAGCAGCGTGGAGAAGGTTTCAGATGAGATTGGAGCTACCTATGCCTACGCGTGCTAACATTGTCAACTGGCTTGTTGATTTTGAGAACAAACATGGCATTCATTTAAATTACGCATATGAAACTCTGGCGAAAAAATTATATGGTGCCAATTTCTCTGAAATTGAAGAATTTGGCCTTTCAGTGGTGAGAAGATATGTGCTTGGCCTTCCTAACAACAATATGCGCTCAATAGTTAACGATGAGCTTAAACGTTGGTCAATATCCAATGCTAAAATTGATAAAGAAGTAGAATCGAAATAACATGGCAAATTACCCTATTCTAGTCTTTCCAGATCGAGATAATAATGTTCAAAGGGAAAGACGGTCTCCTCGTCCAATACCGCATGCTGTAGGACCATCAGCCTCTCGCCAAGAAGAAAGACTTGGCCCGAAATTTCAGGTTCTTCAGGACACTTTTAGTAACCTTCAAAAAATAACCTGCATCATCTTAAGGAATCTTTTCGGTCTATATCTCTTTTCTCATCAGTCATGTGCCACCGGCACACTCCTTCTTCGAAAATAGATCTATCCTCGAAAATCTTCTCTTAATCTGAGGCAACTTATTTTTTTCATGTTACTTAGTGCCAGAAGAGCAAGATTGGCTTCATCCGCCGACGCAATTGACCCTGAAGAAGTTTTGGTCCTTGAAACTGTAGGAAGTGTGAATGATTTTATTAACGCTGTTAAAAGAGTTGAAGGACTTGATTGGTTAGGCGATTTTGACACAGAAGAATGTGATCAAGATGATGACTTTCACATGTGTGTCGGACAAAATTATGTTGAAGGGCAATTAACTGATGGAAAACTGTATCTAATCTCTTCCAATAGTCAGGCTCTTTCTCAACTTTTACGTTTATGGACTCTTTACCAGCGTGGGGAACAATTTGATTATGGTTTGTCAAAGTTTAGAAATGTATTTTCACTGTTAAGGACGATTAGACCTTGGGGAATTGACGACAGAATTCCTCCGGAGGTTATAAGGTCATTTGATGCTATACTTCAAGAGAATCATGGCAGAGATGTAAAAGTAGAAATTGAATTATGGCACAGAAGCAGCCCTGCTATTAGAGAGCAAAAGATACGCGAGTGTCATGACTTAATTCTTAAGAATGGCGGAAGTATACTTGCGCATTGTGATATACCCGAAATTGAATATACAGCATTTCTCGCATCATTACCCTGTGAATTAATCAGAGATGTCGTAACACGAACAGATTACCGTCTATTTTCTTTTGATGGAATTATGTTCGCAAAACCTCAGGGGCAAAGTATATTTCGAAGTGAGCCTCTCCCCCCAGAGTCTTTATTGACATTTCATGGCAAAGAAGAAGAGGCTCCAGTAGGAGATCCAATTGTCGGTATTTTTGATGGAGTTCCATTAAGTAACCATTGTGTATTAAAAGACAGAATTATTTTTGATGATCCGGATGGTTTTGAAGCCGATTATGCTGTCGAAGGAAGAGTACATGGAACAGCTATGTGCTCATGTATCATTAAAGGCGACATTGGAGATAATCTGCCATATATCGGTAGCCCTTTATATTTGCGTCCAATTTTTACTTTGACTGAATTCAACGGCAAATATTATGAGCAAATGCCCAATGTGTTGCCAGCTGATTTTATTCATAGAGCTGTAAAGAGAATGTTTGAAGGGGACAATGGAGGTGATCCAGTTGCTCCATCTGTAAGAATAATTAATTTCTCTGTTGGAATTGAAGACTATCATTTTGCCGGCAAAATGAGTCCTCTTGCACGCATGCTTGATTGGCTGAGTAATAAATACCACGTTCTTTTTATTGTAAGTGCTGGAAATAGCGAGGATAGTGTACCAACAGACTTAAATAGCTCGCAATTATCGGCTTTATCGCAAAATGAGATTGCAAGACTGTTCTTTTTGAATTCGCTTACCAATATAAAAGAGCATTCCCTCCTATCTCCTGCTGAATCTATTAATAGTATTTCTGTTGGAGCTCTTCATGATGATTCGGCAGGAGCATTCATTCCTGCTAATTCAATAAATCCATATAATTCAATTGTCCCAAGTACCTATACGTCATTCGGCAATGGCTTGAATCGTTCTATTAAACCAGAAATTGTGGAAAAAGGTGGTCGATTAATATATCAAGATATGCCATATAATGGTTTCCTTATTAAAAATCATAATATTATGCGAGCACCAGGTATAATTGTTGCCCATCCGGATACTACTTTGAGGAACAACGCCAGAAGGCAAGGAACAAGCGAAGCCGCTGCATTAACAACTAGAAAAGCTTATTATTGTTATAAAGCCATTCAGCAATTGGAATCGAGATATCATGATATTATGGATTACTCTACCGAGATAATCAAAGCCATGTTAGTCCACGGTTGTTCGTGGGGGCAAATTGAAAATAACATAGATTCTCTTCTTCCTACCTCCTTAAATAAGACTCAGAGAAAAAAGATCAAGCGGAAGATGATTGGTTATGGAAAAAGCGAAATACAAGTATCTACATATTGTGAAGATAATTACGCGACTGTTCTTGGTTACGGGGAAATAGGTGAAGACGAGGGGCATGAATATAGATTCCCATTACCAATATCTCTTGCTTCAAAAGCTTGTAAGCGCAAACTCACAATTACATTAGCTTGGTTCTCCGATATTAATTGCAAATCAGCCAGATATAAAGGTCGGAAAATATGGTTTAAACCCACCAATAATGAAATAGCTGATGATCGACTTGATAACAATTCTTTAGACTGTGTTAGAGGAACAGTCCAACATGAAGTATTTGAAGTAAAATCGGCAATCCCTTTTACTGACGATGACGGATTTGTAAATATCCAGGTATTTTGTACAAAAGACGCTATCAGTAATCCTAGCATAAAATCAAAATACGCTCTCATTGTAACCATTGACACAGCGCCAGGAGATTCAATTCCTGTATACACTGAAGTGGCCAGTAAAATTAATATTCAGGTTCAAGTTCCGAATACCATTTAATTATTGTACGAGACTGTAAACTAAAGTGTGTCAAGTAAAGGGGAAAAAGAGATGGCTGCGCCACTTCAAACGGGCTCAGCCATTTTTCTTTTGGCTGCAAATCTTATAAGCAATCCGGATGTGAAGGACCGTCCCCAACGGCCACTCCGATCAAGCACAAAACACCTCACTTGGAACTCGAAAATATCCGCGAATCCACCCTCGATTTTACAGCCCGTTTTAGCGAAATAAACCCCGACATGCCCTATCTTTGTAGACGGAGTCTGTCGGGCTCAAAAGAGTTATTTTTGCATCTCTCTATTAGGAGAGTGATTATGGAAGAATAGGTAACTTCTTGAAGTTCCTGTAGGAAAAGAAGCCACGTTCTGGTTCAATGGAGAATTTGCGCATGAAAAACTGGAATAAAGATTCAAGAGCGATAGAAATACATAATCTGCTGGACGTCAAATCAAGAGTTGAGCTACGCGAATGGTTGATAAAGAACCATAAGACGGAAAAAGTGATTGCGACACTTTAAATGTACCGTCCATATCACTTTCAAATGTACCGGGTGTATCAGAATGAAATGTACAACCCGTATCACTTTGAAATGTACCGCCTGTAGCGGAATCAAATGTACCCCCCCCCAGACTGTCTGAAAAGTCTCGGCGAGAGTAGAAAAGTCTGTACCCCTATACAGGGGCGACAACGAATTTTCAATCCTCACTGGGGGTACTTTTACCTTTAAGACAGTCTCCCCCTTTGAGACTTCGGCAAGCTCAGCGCACCGTTGGCTCAGGGACTGCCTTGATCTTCAGCTAAAGGTAAGCCCAAAGCCCCGGGCGCTTCGACTGGCTCAGCGTCCGGGGCTTCAGGCTGAAATCTGGGACAAATCACGGCCAATGGCACGGATTTGTTCCAGAATTTGGTTTAAGCGGGCTTCTGAAGGCTTCTTGGCGCCACTGATATACTGGGCAAAGAGGCTTTGGGATATTCCCAGACGGCGGGCTATGGCAGAAGCGTTAAGCTCGGGGTGTTCAATAAATATCCTATAAAGGATTGTCTGGTCTTTCTTGTCGAAAAAACTTTCAAAGCAAAGATCCTCGTCCAATTCCGGCCAATGGATCCCGTCCGCGTCAGACACGAAATTACACCGCTGTTCCTCTGTGGCATATTTCAACCTCGGATAGTCAGAGAAACGCTCTTTCGCCTCCCTTCCATCCTCTGTACGAATCCACACAGCGGAATCAGTCAACCATATTTCTGTCACATTAATCATTTATCACTCAATTTATTGAAGAAGCGGTTCCAATGTTCCGCGATCACTTCCACATTCTCCTCTATCACGGCTTCGACCATTTTCAGCTCCGTTGGCTTCAGGCCATTGTTTTCTATCAGACTAACAGGGAATATAGTAAGAAGCTGTTTTGAATTGTTTGAAATGTTCTTTGAGGTGAAAAATCTTCATTTTCTTCCCGCTTCTTCAGTCAGATAGCACCGCTATCTTCCTTGGAAGAAGCGGTCGAAACTGAAGTTTTTCACTCTCAAACCTTCAAACAAACAATTCAAAACAGCTTCTAAACTTGGCACTGATGTTACCTTTCACAACGTGTACGTGAATAGGCCAGTGATCATTGGCATAGAACATAAATCTGAAGCCAAAGAAGTAGAATATTGTCGGCATCCTCTAATCGTTTTCTCACCGACAAATATAGGTAATAATTTTATAACCTACAAATATATTTCACAAAACAAGGCGGACCTTCGACAAGCTCAGGGACCGCCTTGATTTTGGTCGCTGAGCCTGTCGAAGCGACGAGGGAGGCTCAGGGAGACCGTCGGGATATTCAAAGAAAGGTTATTTGATGACACCGAGTTCCTTGCCGACTTTGATGAAGGCGGCGATGGCTTTGTCGAGGTGCTCGCGCTTGTGGGCGGCTGAGAGCTGGACGCGGATGCGGGCCTGGCCCTTAGGGACAACCGGATAGTAGAAGCCGGTCACGAATATTCCTTCCTCGGCCATCTTGGCGGCGAACTTCTGGGACAGAGGAGCATCGTAGAGCATCACGGCGCAGATGGCGCTCTGGGTCGGCTTGATGTCGAAGCCGGCGGCAAGCATCTTGTCACGGAAGTAAGCCACGTTCTCCTGCTGGCGGTCGTGAAGCTCGTTGCTTTCCTTGAGCATCTTGAACATCTCGATGCCGGCGGCCACGATCATAGGCGGCAGAGAGTTGGAGAAGAGATACGGACGGGAGCGCTGGCGGAGCATATCGATGATCTCCTTGCGGCCTGTGGTGAATCCGCCGACGGTGCCACCGAACGCCTTGCCGAGGGTGCCTGTGAATATGTCAATGCGGCCATAGCAGTCATACTGCTCCGCGACTCCGTGGCCGGTCTTGCCGACAACGCCGGCAGAATGGCTCTCATCAACCATCACGAGGGCGTCATACTTCTCGGCCAGCTCGCAAATCTTGTCCATCGGAGCGACGTTGCCATCCATTGAGAAGACTCCATCGGTGCAGATGATGCGGAACCTCTGGGCCTGAGCCTCCTGGAGACAACGCTCAAGGTCGGCCATATCAGCGTTGGCGTAACGGTAACGGACAGCCTTGCAAAGACGCACTCCGTCGATGATGGAGGCGTGGTTCAGGGAATCTGAGATGATGGCGTCGTCAGCCGTGAGCAGAGGCTCGAACACCCCACCGTTGGCATCGAAGCATGATGCGTAGAGGATGGTGTCCTCTGTGTGGAAGAAGTCGGAGATGGCAGCCTCAAGTTCCTTGTGAAGATCCTGGGTTCCGCAGATGAAACGGACAGAGGACATTCCGAATCCCCTCTCGTCCATAGCCTTCTTGGCTGCCTCGATGAGCCTCGGGGAATCAGCCAAACCTAAATAGTTGTTGGCGCAGAAGTTAAGAGCCTTGCTGCCGTCCTGGAGAGTGATCTCGGCGGATTGGGCGGAGGCGATGTTTCTCTCGTTCTTGTAGAGTCCGGCTTCCTTGATGGAGGCAAGCTCTGCCTGTAGATGTTCCTGGAATTTTCCGTACATATTGATAAAATTTTAAAACGTTTCGATTTCGCACTGACAAATATATTAATTTTTGACAAAATCGATAATATTTTATTATAAATAAGGGCTCTTGTCAGAAAATAATGTAAATTTGCACTTGCTAATTTAGCAATAAACAAGCGATCCGCAATGAAAAATGTACTAGTGATAGGTTCGACCGGACAGATCGGTTCGGAGCTGACAATGAAAATCAGGAATATGTACCCGGATGGCAACGTTGTCGCCGGCTACATCAAAGGCGCTGAGCCAAAGGGTGTTCTGCTTGAGAGCGGTCCCGCCGAGGAGGCTGATGTCTGCAACGGTGAGCAACTTCTGGGCATCGTGAAGAAGTACAACATCGACACAATCTACAATCTCGCCGCCCTGCTCTCGGCTGTCGCGGAAAGGAAGCCGCAGCTGGCATGGCACATCCAGATAGACGGACTCATGAATATTCTTGAGATCGCGAGGGAGAACAATGTCGCTGTGTTCACACCATCCTCGATCGGCTCGTTCGGCCCTGAGACTCCGCATCAGAACACTCCTCAGGACACGCTCCAGAGGCCTCGTTCGATGTACGGCGTGACCAAGGTGGCCACCGAGTTGCTGAGTGACTATTATCACACCAAATACGGTGTGGACACCCGTTCGGTAAGGTTCCCTGGACTTATCTCCAATGTGACACTTCCTGGAGGCGGCACGACAGACTATGCCGTTGAGATCTACTATGCGGCAGTAAAAGGCGAAGAGTTTGTCTGCCCTATCGCGGCCGGGACATTCATGGACATGATGTACATGCCTGACGCGCTGAAGGCCGCCGTGGACATCATGAACGCGGATCCTTCCAAGCTGAAACACCGCAACTCGTTCAACATCGCCTCCATGAGCTTTGATCCGGAGATTATCTACCACAAGATTCAGGAACATATTCCTGGATTCAAGATGCGCTATGAGGTGGATCCGGTACGTCAGGCGATCGCTGACTCTTGGCCGGACAAGATGGATGATTCCTGCGCCCGCGAGGAGTGGGGATGGAAACCGTCCTATGATCTGGAGACCATGACCGTGGACATGATCGACGCTCTCAAGAAGAAACTTCTCTAAAAAAGGATTCTATTATAAAGGATCAAGGACTGGCCTTCAGGTCAGTCCTTATTTTTTACCGGCTTTCCGTCCGGCTTTTCTGGCTTTCTGTTTTTCGTAACGAGCCTTGTAGCGTTCAAGCATCCTCTCTTCCTTGGCACGACGTTTCTCCATCGCCTTCAATGTCTTGAGGGTCTTCTGACGCTTCTTCTTCAACGCTTTCTCCTCCTTGGCCTTAGCCTTGGCGGCATCACGGGCGTCAAGTTCAGCCCATCTGGCCTCCTTGGCCGCCTGACGATCTTTTCGCGCCTTCTCTCTCTCAGCCTTTTTGCGTTCTTGCTCGGCCTTCTTTATGGCCGAAGGATCATTGGCCAATGAATCGGCCTTGCTGACCGACAACGAATCTGAAACCACAAGGCTGTCCTTCACGGCAAGACTGTCCTGTCGCGCCAAAGAATCACGGCTGGCAAGGCTGTCTCTCAGAGCCAGACTGTCGGCACGGGCAAGGCTGTCCGCCAAAGCAAGGCTGTCGGCGGCGGCAACAATCCTAAGGCTGTCGGCAATCCTGGCAGCCTCAGCCTTACGCTCAGCCTCAAGCCTTCTGCGCTCAGCGTTACGGACCCGTTTCAAGGAATCCTGTCTGGCCAGCATCTTATAGACGCTGTTCATGTGGCCCGGGAAGTAGATGTCCGTCTGCGCGAATTCGGCTCTCGGCACATTCTCATAGACTTTCCTCTGGGACTCTCGCGGCTTATATGGCGTGATGTCCTCCGGTCCCTTGGGACGTTTGTCCGGCTGCCAGTCGAATCCCTTCAGAATCTTCTCGTCCTTTTTCATCTGGACGACCGGGTAGGCATCTGTCTTCACGGCATCGAAGTAATTCAAGTCCTGAATATTACCGTCCTTCAATGTCGCGGTCAACATCTTTGACTCGAACTTGTTGACGGTGGCCAGACTTCCGTTCTCCTCGATGTAGAAGACTCCGGACGCGCCACCCATCGAGTCGAACCGCCTCAACGCACCGGTACTGTCAAAGTATGCCATCATCTCTGTTCCACGGATCTGGTCATAGGACAAGGTGTCCTCCTGCACTATTATAAAGGCATTGGACATCAAGCTGGCGCGGTCAATGGACCGGTTCTTGACAATGACGGTTATACTGTCGGCACTGTACTGCCGCTTGATCTCATTCCAGACAATCGGGTTTTCATACAACCTTATCAAAGAGTCAAGATCCGTGTAGGCAAGAGAGTCGCATGCGACCTGCATGTCGTTACGGAACACCTTGACGTTACGTATGCCATAGATGAAACTGATCTTCGTGGAATCCTTGGGGGCCAAAGACAAAGAGTCAGTGGGAACATGCAGGGAATCACCCGGAACGGTCAGGGAATCCGTAGGGACGGTAAGGGAATCCGTAGGGACGGTAAGGGAATCCGTAGGAACGGTCAGGGAATCCGTAGGGACGGTCAGGGAATCCGTAGGGACGGTCAGGGAATCCGGTGATTGCGGATTGGTCACTTCGGCAGGCTCAGTGACCGAAACAGGTTCAGTGACCGCGGAAAGGGTCTTCGCCGCCAGACTGTCGCTTGGAACACGTACAGTGTCGGGCGACGTTTTCAGGGTGTCCGGCAATTGGAACCGTGGAGGAGCATATTCAATGACATCATCCCATGGAGCGGGAAGGCCTTGACGGCCTTTCGTCACAGGATCGCCGATCATCGCGTCACCTGACAGTTTTCCGGATTTCGAGATCGCCTTTCCTCCTGAATTATCACCTGTCTTTCCAGCCGTTGTTCCCGCCGTCTTTCCTATAGCCGTTCCAGTTGCCTTGCCAGCCGGTTTCCCGGTCGGTTTTCCAGTTGCCTTGCCAGCCGGTTTCCCGGTCGGTTTTCCACCTGGCTTGACAGCGGAGGCGCCTCTGTCGGAGGCTCCGGCGGCGTTAGGGTCTTCCTCTTCCCGCTTCTTGCGGGCCTCTTCGGCCGCGGCCTTGGCTGCCTCGTAGGCCTTGCGACGGTACTCCGTGACAGGATCCACGTTTATCTCTTTCAGACGGCTTGCCGAATTGGAAATCTCCGATGAATCCACATCACATTTCGGTATGGAGCGCAGAATCAATGTGTCCGCACCGATGTAAGCTGTATCTCTCTTTTCCCCTTGCTCGCTGATCGCTATCACAGCCGGCTCACGGGTCAACTTTATGAATGACAAGGAATCTATATACTGCACATAACCGGCCACCGCGGCCACATTGCGAGTCGTGTCAAGCAGTTCCACATGGCCAAACATCTCCACATTGTTCGGAACCCGGTAATATACCAAGGTGTCAGCCCATGCCTCCTGGTTCTCGGTAAGAATATGCACGTTCCTGAAGAACGTGAACTTTTCCAAAGTCCGCTCGTAAAAACCGGCCTGAGAAGAAAGCATGTTGTTGTCCCTCCATGCGTTGGTGCCGGTTCCGAAAGTGGCTACGTTCGTGCCTGTGTTGTAGTCCAGATCATCAGTCTTCACGAATATCGAGTCAGTGTACATGTTGACGTTGTTCGTGAAACTGAACGTCTTGAGCTTGGAATAGTAATGGCCGTCATCGCTCTCGATGATCTGGCCGTCCTTGTCGCGCAAGGCACCGCCGTTCCTGAACACGGCCACACTGTCCTTGGTGTTATAGTCCAGGTCAGTGGTACGCAGGGTGTTCCCGTCCTTGTCCCTAAGCTGGACCAGCGCGCCTCTGAACTGAGCGAGGTTCTGGTCGATGAGATAGTCGAGGCTCTCGCTGCTGAGCACTGTGTTGTTCTGAATGATCTGGACGTTGCCGAAAGCGTTTATAACATTCTGGTTGACATTCCACAAGGCGGTGTCGCAGATCAGAAGAGTTGAATTGTGCTCGAATCTGGCATGTCCCAAAGCCTTCCTGTAGCTCTGGCCATATTCCTCGACCTGCTGAAGCTCATCACATCCCAGCAGGCGCACAAGACTGTCCTTCTGCTCGGTGTTCTGGGCGAAAAGGCCGAACGAAACCAGCAGAAGGATTAATGAATATGCCAGACGTCTCGCAAGCATCAGTCTTCAGAGAACTTTGAAGCCCAACCCGGACGACGGAACTCGCAGTCCTTGAACATCGGGTCGATGACAATGTGGGTCTCCTTGATCTTGCCGGCGAGGAAGTCATCGATGGCCTTCATCTGCTTGTCTTGACGGACTTGCTCCTGAAGCTGGCTGAAATCCTCCTCAAACGACGCAGTGTGGGCCGGAATGATCTTGTCAACACGGATGATCTTGTAGATGGTCTTTCCAACGACATAGTCTTTGACCTGATCCTGACGGCCATCATTGTCAGTGGACTCCACAGGCTCGGAGATCTCGCCCTCCTTCAAGTCCTTGATGGCCAGATAGTCCTCCGGCTTGAGCTGGTCAATCTCGAAATATGCCGAGCCGGTGTTCGGATCGGACATCTGACCGCCGTTGGTCCTGGTGGCCGGATCCTGTGAGTAGAAGTTCGCCGCCATCTGGAACGTCACGGCGTTATTGTTGATCTCGGTACGGAGGCTGTCCAGAGTCTTGAACGCCTTATCCCTGTCGTCATCAGTGTATTTAGGCTTCATCAGAATGTGGCGGGCGTTGAACATGTCGCCTTTCTTCTCGATGACCTCGATGATGTGGAATCCGTCAGGAGTTTCGACAATCTGCGAGATAACACCCGGCTTCAAAGCCATGGCGGCGTCTGAAAACACAGGCCAGAAGATTGACTTCGAGGCCATTCCCAGCTCGCCACCCTTACGGGCGCTACCCGGATCCTCCGAATATATTCGAGCAAGAGTGGAGAACTTCTCTCCGTTGATGATCCTCTCGCGGAGGCCCAGCAACTTCTCGCGCACGGCCATGTTCGCGGCCTCGCGGTCCGGATAACGGCAGATCTGACTGAGCTGGTACTTGATAGGAACTATCGGAAGGTTCTTGGTGTCAACCGTGTCAAGATATTCCTTTACATCATAAGGTGTCATCTCCGGGATCTTCTTCATGATCTCCTGCTGGGCCTGCTGTGTGAGGCTCATGTCCTCGTACTGCTTGCGCCATTCCTGACGGAGGCGGTAGAGAGGCTTGCCGAAATATTCCTCAACCTTGTCCTCGCCGCCGAGGTAGGTCAGCATCCTGTCCGCCTGCTGGGAAAGGCTTCCCTCAACCATGTCCTGATTGACCGTGAGAGAGTCGATCCTGGCCTGCATCAGGAATATCTTCGATTCGAGAATCGATTCCAGCACCTCGCAGCGGACATTCCTGTCTGATGAAAAGCCCTGGGCGCTGCGGTCCTTGACCGCCCCTTCGATGTCGGAGATCATGATCGCCTCGTTGCCGACAACGGCGACGGTCTTGTCAACGTACTTGTATTTCTGGGCAGAAGCCATCGCGCAGGTCGCTGCGAGGGCGAAGATGGTGATTGCTGTTTTCTTTATCATTTCGAATATATTTCAAAATTCTCCTTAACCTTGGCGTCTTCTATCAAGTCCCGTTCCAAACCGGCCAGGAGCTCGTGCTTTCTTCCGCTGATGATGATGTCCTTTATCCTGTCCTCACAGTATTCCACCGGAGCGATCTCCCCGGCCCTCCGGTAATCCACTATGAACGCGACAGAGATGTTGGCATCCCCGTCCGGCATCTCTATGAAGTTGCCGCTACGCTGTGAGAGCATCTGAACATAGTCCACACCGAACTCGGCGGCCAGTTTCACCGCGTCTATCCAGCCATTGGAATAGTCATGGTAACGCTGGGTCGAATTGAAGGCGATGCTGTCAGCGGCCACCACGTCCTCAACCTTGTCCGAAGACATCAGCTTCTTGATCTTCTGAAGATTCGGAGAATCTTTCGGAATATTCATAAAACGGGCTTTGAGGATCGGCCGCTCGAGCTTGAAGGACTCTTTGTGGGAGCCATAATATTCATCAATCTGCTTTTTTGAGACGGTGGTGTCGAGGCGCTCGTTGATGTAGCGCTGCTCGTAGCGGTACCGCAGAAGCGACTGGCGGTAGGCCTCAAGCTCCTTCGAGACATCCTTTTCCTCCTTGGAGAGACGCTGCTGGGCTATGTCGAGGAAAGCCTTGTCCTTCACCCACGAGTTGATGTAGAGGTTCGCAAGGTTCACGCTGTCCTCCGGAGACGTGCCCTTGGGGATCACATCGTCCAGTTCCGAGCGATAGAGTTTATGGTCTCCCAGCCTGGCGACAACCTCCCCGTCGTGAATCAGCGAGGATATTGCCTTGCAGGACGGAAGGGCGGCAACGGCGACGGCCATCATGAATATGCGGAACCTCCTGAGCATCATTGATTAGCGGGAATAGTTAGGGGCTTCCTTGGTGATGGTCACATCGTGCGGGTGGCTCTCAAGGAAGCCGGCGTTGGTGATGCGCACGAACTGGGCGTTCCTGAGTTCCTCGACAGTATGCGCTCCGCAGTAGCCCATTCCGGCCCTGAGTCCGCCGACAAGCTGATAGACAACCTCTGAGACGGTCCCCTTGTAAGGCACCTGGGCCACGATTCCTTCTGGTACGAGCTTCTTGATGTCGGACTCCATGTCCTGGAAATACCTGTCCTTCGAGCCTTGCTCCATCGCTTCGAGGGATCCCATTCCGCGGTAGGACTTGAAGCGGCGGCCGTTCATGATGATTGTCTCGCCTGGGGATTCCTCCGTTCCGGCGAGCAGGGAGCCTGCCATGATGGTGCTGGCACCGGCGGCAAGCGCCTTGACGATGTCTCCTGAATATCTTATACCGCCGTCAGCGATCACAGGCACGCCTGTTCCCTTGATGGCATATGCCGCTTCCATTACGGCTGTGAGCTGCGGCACGCCGATTCCGGCGATGATTCTCGTGGTGCAGATCGAGCCAGGGCCGATTCCGACCTTCACGGCCTTGACTCCGGCATCGGCGAGAGCCTTGGCACCGGCGGCGGTGGCGACGTTTCCGGCTATGATCTGGAAATCCTTATAGGCGTCGCAGGCCTTCTTGATCATCCTGAGCACACCTTCGGAGTGTCCGTGGGCGGTGTCGAGGACGACAGCGTCGGCTCCGGCGTCGATCAGAAGACCGATCCTGTCGAGCGTGTCGGACTTGATTCCGGCGGCGGCGGCGACGAGGAGGCGGCCCTTGCTGTCCTTGGAGGCGATAGGGTTGTCCTTGATCTTCATAAGGTCCTTGTAGGTGATCAGGCCGACGAGCTTGCCGTCATTATCAACAACAGGAAGCTTCTCGACCTTGCTGTGCTGGAGGATCTTCGTGGCGTCGGCCAGGGTGATGCCCTTAGGCGCGGTCACGAGGTTCTCCTTTGTCATAACCTCGGAAATCGGCAGCTGCATATCCTCCTGGAACCTCAAGTCACGGTTAGTGACGATTCCGATGAGGAAGCCGTTGGCGTCCACGACAGGAATGCCGCCGATGTGATGCTTCTTCATCATCGCGAGGGCGTTGCCGACATTCGCGTCCGGGCTGATCGTCACAGGATCGTAGATCATTCCGTTCTCAGCCCTCTTCACGTGACGCACCTGCTCGCACTGCTGCTCGATGGTCATATTCTTGTGAATCACACCGATACCACCGGCCCTCGCCATCGCTATGGCAAGATCGGCTTCTGTGACTGTGTCCATCGCGGCCGACACGATCGGGGTGTGGAGCTTGATGTCAGTCGTGAAATTTGTTGTGACATCCACGTCACGAGGAAGTACATCGGAATGTGCCGGAACCAGCAAAACGTCATCGAAGGTGAGGCCTTCAGGAATCTCTCGGTTTACAAACTTCGCCATTGTAATCAAATAAATTTGACAAATATAAGAATTTTCACGCAATAGTTGGCTTGGCCGGAGGGTTGTTCTGCCTCTATGCCTCAAAAAATTCGGCTTCCGGCCCGACAGCCGGCCTTCCGGCAAGCGAAAGTTGTGCCAGCCGATTAATCAAGGCTTTGAATATAAACGGCCTTGCCACGTGTCCCGTTCCTCAAGACGTTTGTCCAGAAGGCGGAGGATCTCGAAGTTTCGGACGAGTCCCCAAGGGGTGTCGTTCACGAAGCGGGGCGGGACCTCGCCGGCGACCCGTTCGATGTAAAGGTCGGGGCGCAGGCGTTCGAGGATGTCGATGACAAAGTCAAGATATTCATCAAGACCGGGACGGTAGAAGGCTGAGGGGTCGGCGGCATATTCCTTTTCCATCACTGTGCCTCTGACGATCTGGAGCTGGTGGAATTTGACGGAGCGCAGCGGGAGGGAGGAGATAAGGCCGCATTGGTCGAGGAGCATCTCTCTGGTCTCGCCGGGGAGGCCGAGAATGAAGTGGGCTCCGGTGTCGATGCCTCTTTCGGCGGTCATTTCCACGGCTTTGCGGGCGCACTCGAAGCTGTGGCCGCGGTTGATGTGGCGCAGGGTGCTGTCGTGGCAGGACTCGATGCCGTACTCTACCACCACTATGGGGGCGGTGAGGGTATCCGGAACCGGGGCCTGGACAGTCGGTCCCGGAGCCTGCCGAAGGGATCTTTGCCACCCTGAAAGGACACGCCCCGACGCCAAGCCAGCCAGATAGTCCAGCTTCTTCTCATCGACACAATCCGGACGCGTGCCGATCACGATCCCCACCACCTCCGGATGGCTCAGGACCTCCTCATAAAGAGCCTTCAACCGATCCAACGGACCGTATGTGTTTGAATATGCCTGGAAATATGCCAGGTAGTGCCTCGCCCTCGGATATCGCACCTTTTGGAACTCTATGCCTTCGTCAATCTGTGTCAGAAGCGGCTTCCCCGGAGTACTGTAACCAGGATGGAAAGCGGCGTTGTCGCAGTAGGTACACCCTCCCCGCCCCACGGTTCCGTCCCGGTTAGGGCACGAGAATCCTGCGTCCAGAACAAGTTTCTGGAGCCGCTCACCGTACCTGCGGCGGTAATAACCCACGAACGAATTGTATCTTTTCCCTTCTGAAAAACCAAACATAATGCAGCCGTTACTCCTTCTTCCGATTCACCTTTCCTTCGCGTCCTCTTCAGTTCCACGTTCAATTGTGATTGCCCTATTCCGGGCATTCGGTTTTCAAAGAAATCCATTAAGGAGAACTCCTGTTCCACGTCCGGATGTGATTGCCCTATCCCCTTTTCCCGACACGTGCCACCGAAAAGTACGACATATTCCTTGCAAAACTAATGAATTGTGAATATTTTTACAAGTTGGATCCGTCATTGGTTCCGGAAAGAGAAGGTTTTTGATTTGTTTGAACCTCGAAAGGGCATTTCAAGCAGAACAGTTTATTGATTATAAACAGATGTCGATATGAACATATTCCTGAAAATTTTGTCTTCGGCGGCCGCGGTCGCTCTGTCATTCAATTGTGCCGCCTCAGCGCAGGAAGCCCCTAAGAAATGGGCTGTGGTTGAGTTTTCCGCCAACTTTATGCGCGAGGCACCGGACTACGCCGCCGAGCTTGGAGACCAGGCGTTGATGGGGACGGTGGTCGAGGTCCTGGATAAGTCAAGCTACTGGGTCAAGATAAAGAGTCCGGAGCCTTACACGGCCTGGGTCAACGAGATGGGGCTCGTGCCGATGAGCGAGGAAGAGCTTCAGGACTACCTTGAGGCTCCGAAATACATCTGCACAGCGGCTTTCTCACACATTTACGAGGAGCCTTCGATGGATTCCAGGATTGTCTCCGATTTCGTGCTCGGAGACATCGTGAGAATCATGTACAGTGTCAGGACGCATGCCGGAGGACGTTACAAAGGCTATGAGGAGGGGCAGGCGGTTCTGAAGAAGAAGTTTGTCGGAGTCGTGCTGCCGTCAGGCAAGACCGGTTATGTTCCCGCTAAAGATGTCGCGGTGTTCTACAAATGGGCCAAAGACCGCAAGGACAGAACCACGGCCGGGAATGATTTCAGGCAGGATCTTCTGACCACGGGTTACAGGTTCCTCGGTGTACCGTACATGTGGGGCGGCACGTCCATCAAGAACGTGGACTGCAGCGGATTCACCCGCAGCGTATATTTCGCCAACGGAGTGCTCCTTCCGCGCAACGCCTCCCAACAGGCAAGGATCGGAGAGGATGTGGGAATATTCAAGGACAACGGGGATGTTGACTGGAGCGGTCTGCTTCCTGGCGACCTTCTGTTCTGGGGCAAGGCCGCGACCGACACCACCAGGGAGCGGATCACGCACGTGGGGATGTACATCGGTGACGGCAAGTTCATCCACTCCGCCCAGGTCGTGCGTGTCAACTCATTGGATTCCAGCGCTGCCGATTTCTACAACCGCAAGCCTGTCCGCGCCCGCCGCATCGTCGGCCACATAGACGCTGATGGCTCCGGAATCATCTCCACCTTACGCAGCCCGTTCTACTTTCCGCGGAATTAGTGCGGTCACAGCCCGTAAGCGACACCCGCATTGTCGGTCACATAGACGCCGATGGCTCCGGAATCATCTCCACCTTACGCAGCCCGTTGATTCAGCAAGTTCATCACCTGTTAATCAACTCGTCTCTAGGCTCGTTGATTTAACAAGCGACATTCAACGGCAATTTCATTTTCCGCAAATCGTGGCAATCTATGCTCAACAGGTCTCATATCTCATCCCAGAATATGTATGGTGGGCGAACTCTTTTTACGATACATATTAATAAATTACGGATTTCTGGTCTCCCCAAATGGATGGCAGGGCTTCATAACGCGCTGACCTTCAAGCCATGGGGCACCACACTCCAAGTTCCAACCAATTATGGACTCCTGGCCTCTTAAAATGACCAGCAGGACTTCAGATCTTTCTAAACGCCAGACAATTAAGTGCACGGTTATCATTTTCTACCGTAGCGCCATCTTGAGTGGAGTCCCAAACCAAGTGCTACATAGCGACCTTAGCCGTTTCCAACCAAAAGACCGTAGCGCCATCTTGAGTGGAGTCCCAAGCCAAGCCCCAACCGTTGCACTACCTTGAACTGGTGTTATCGCGCCCTTGGATTTGTCGGAGTTGCCGGGTCTCAAACCAAGCCCCAACCGTTGCACTACCTTGAAGGGAGATCCATTCCGAGGAACTTCAGGGCCTGCCACTCATCGGCCATCGTGTCACGGACCAGAATCCGCATAAGGACGTTTTTCTCCTTGATGGGCAGTAGGATGACATCCTTGGCCCTGGTGACGTAGTCATACCTGACAACATAATTCATCATCTGACCGTAGGAGGTGTCCGGATTATGATGCCGTTCCTCCCTGATGTCATATTCACTGCCGGTGTTGGAGTTGATGGCAAGCAACATCTTTTCCGGACTTCCATAATAGGAAGAGAGCCTGTCATATTCAATAACATTATAGGTAATGACAATGAAATCGATAAGTTGGTTTTTCTCTTCAGGTGATAGGCCATCAAACATCCTGTGAAGTTGAGGGTACCTCAGGTAGCTGCCCCGTGAACAACATCCTTCAATCTCCTTGAGGTTTTTACGCATCTTGGTCGAGGCCACTCTACGCGACAGCTTTTCCGAAAACGGATGATCGGAAAACGCGTAGGCCAGAAAGTTCCATCGCCACTTGATCGCCTCCTGATGGATATTCCTCTCAACCGGATTGTTATAAAGGTAGGCAATGCTGGTCCTTATCTTTTTGTTTCCGATTTTCGGAGCGCTTCCGAATGGAGACTGGAACAGATGGCCAATGTTCGGGATCGTGACGCTTACAGAACCGGAAGTGATGTTCCTATCCGACACAAAGCCCTCAGCCCCCCGCTTCAAGTCACCGTAATATTCATAGGAGAACGTCATATTCACCATTCTTTCGAACCCGCTGAGCGTAGGTAAATCCGGAGCCTCAACCAATTGATGAATATGATCGTACATCTCGCACAGACCCAGAACTGTCACTCCGTACCGTTTGGCGCAGGTGCAGAACACAGTGAAATAAACCAGACAATCCTCCAGACTGTAAAATATCACAGAACCGTTCTGTGACCGTTGATAAATGTGGTTCGGTGAACCGGACAGAAACTTTCGACGCCTCATAGCCTTCCCCTCTTTAAAAGTTTTACATAGTTAACCCACATCATTCTTTCAGGTGGACTGGTTGATTCCAGACCAGAGAACGATGCTTCACAAATATGGGAAATTAATCTATGATTAGCAAGAGTGTGGACCGTAAAACATCATGGGTTCATTACTTATAAATTACTGGTAGTCAAATCCAGAGAGCAGAACTTCATAATGCACTGACCTTCAACCTGTGGAACGTCACACACTCTGTTCCAATCAATTATGGATTCCTGGTCTCCTAAAATAGAGGGCAGGATCTCATAAAGTTCTGAGACTCAAGCCGTGGAGCTTCACGTTCTCTGTTCCAACCAATTACGGATTCCTGGCCTCCTAAAATAGAGGGCAGTATCTCATAACGTACTGAAATTCAGTCTGTGGGGTTTCACACTCTCTGTTCCAATCAATTGTGGATCTCTGGTCTCCTAAAATAGAGGGCAGGATCTCATAACGTACTGAAATTCAGTCTGTGGGGTTTCACACTCTCTGTTCCAACCAATTACGGATTCCTGGCCTTCCAAAATGACTGGCAGGATTCCATAAAGTACTGAGACTCAAGCCGTGGAGCTTCACGTTCTCTGTTCCAACCAATTATGGATTCCTGGTCTCCTAAAAATAGAGGGCAGGATCTCATAACGTATTGAAATTCAGTCTGTGGGGTTTCGCACTCTCTGTTCCAATCAATTATGGATTCCTGGTCTCCTAAAATAGAGGGCAGGATCTCATAAAGTTCTGAGACACAAGCCGTGGAGCTTCACGTTCTCTGTTCCAACCAATTACGGATTCCTGGCCTTCCAAAATGACTGGCAGGATTCCACAAAGTACTGAGGTTCAGACTGTGAAGCTTCACTGACTATGTTCCAACATATTATGGATTCCTGGTCTCCTAAAATAGAGGACAGGATCTCATAACGTACTGAGACTCAAGCCGTGGAGCTTCACGTTCTCTGTTCCAATCAATTACGGATTCCTGGTCTCCTAAAATAGAGGGCAGGATCTCATAACGTTCTGAGACACAAGCCGTGGAGCTTCACGTTCTCTGTTCCAACCAATTGTGGATTCCTGGCCTTCCAAAATGACTGGCAGGATCTCATAAAGTTCTGAGACACAAGCCGTGGAGCTTCACGTTCTCTGTTCCAACCAATTACGGAATCCTGGCCTCTTGAAATGACTGGCAGGATTTCAGATCTCACTAAACACCAGACAGTTAAGGTACGTTCACTGTCAGGTCACTGAGATCGGGCTATGAGGGCGGATCAGTTGTCGGCGGCGAGGAGGGTGATTATGCGGTCGATCAGGGGGTCGATGCGGGAGGCGGGGGCGAGGGAGTTGTTGGTCATTATGGAGAAGATGATGGTGTCGGACTTGGAGCCGGTGGAGGGTTCGATGTAGCCGCTGAAGCAACGGACACCGTTCATCGAGCCGCTCTTCAGGAGGACACGGGACTTGACGGTGGCCGGGGCATCCTTCAGGCGGGATTCATAATGACGGTTTCCTGGCTGGCCTATGGTCTGGATGTAGTCAGCGAAGGACGGACTGTCCATCATAGCGGAAAGGAAACGCACAAAGAAGGACGGGGAGATGTAGTTGTGGCGGGCGAGGCCGCTACCGTCAACTATACGGACATCATCGGCGCTGACACCGATGTTCTTCATCACCTCATTCACAGCCACATAAGAGGAATCGTAGGAGGCGGAATGATGAAACCTCCGGCCAAGGGTCCGGAAAAGGGTCTCGGCGTAGAAGTTGTCGCTTTTCAGGTTCGTCTCACGGGCTATGCGCTTAAGGGACGGGGAATATGTCTGACCGAGCATATTCAGGTCATCCACTCTGGAGGCGTAGGGGGCATATTCATTGGAAGAGAGGTTGGAGCGGACGCGGCCGAGACGGATGTCGGCGGGGCCTTCGGAGACGGGTACTCCATTGGATTTCAGATATTCACAGAAATAATGGGCGCAGGTGTAGGCTCCGAACTTGTTGCTGAACTCCTCTGTCAGTGGCTTGCGGTCGATGGCGAACGAGCCGCGGATCTCGGCGTAAGGAAGGAATTCGGAGTTGAAAAGGTAGAGCTGGTCGCCGGTGCCGGCGGGAGCGGTTCTGCAGGGATATTCATACCTCATCCACGGGGTGTTCGGGAAGGAGACCGTGACATTGACGGGTGAGCCGACGGACGGGCCGGCGCTCACGCGGAAGTCTTGGGCGTTCTCGTAGAAGCAGAGGCCGTTGCCGCCGGCTCCGTAGGCTGTGCCGATGTCCTGGTAGCTCCATGTGTCGTGCTCGATCGGGCCGTCGAAATAGCGGCCGTCGCCGATCACCTTGCCGTTGATTTTCTTGATTCCGGCCTTGTCCAGGAACGATTTCCACTGGGCGAAAAGTTTGGCGCGGGGGATGGCGATCGAGTCTTTCGAGGCTATGGTCGGGTCACCGCCGCCCACTATATATAGGTCGCCGTCAAGGATTCCGTCCTTGATGGATCCGCTGTAACCGATGCGAGTGACGTACTTGAAGTCGGGACCGAGGCGATGGATGGCCAGGCCGGTGGTTATCAACTTCATCGTCGAGGCGGGGACCATCCTCTGGCCGCTGTTCCAGGAGGCGAGGGTGTCGCCGCCTTCGGTCAGGGCAAGGACCCCGAGGACGGAGGATTTCAGGGATTCGCTTCGGGAGATTGACTCGACATATCTCTGGGCTTTGGTCTTGGATCGCGCCTTGTTTGTGGAATGCAGTTGCGGGGAGGAGGCCACTTCGACAGGCTCAGTGGCCGTGACGGGTAGGGACGCAGGTCCTTCGACAGGCTCAGTGGCCGTGACGGGTAGGGACGCAGATCCTTCGACAGGCTCAGTGACCGTGACGGGTAGGGACGCAGGTCCTTCGACAGGCTCAGTGACCGTGGTGGATAGGGACGCAGGTCCTTCGACAGGCTCAGTGACCGTGACGGGTAGGGACGCAGGTCCTTCAACAGGCTCAGTGACCGTGACGGGTAGGGACGCAGGTCCTTCAACAGTCTCAGTGACCGTGGTGGGTAGGGACGCAGGTCCTTTAACAGGATCAGTGTCCAAGGGGGCGGAATCGATGCTCAAAGGGGTGACCAAGGAACCGGATGGTCCCTGAGCTTGCCGAAGGGCCACGGCGGAAGGGGCGATGGCGACCGACATCACCAAAGCGCAAACACAAGAATTTATGAATATTCCGAATCTCATAACAGTTGTCTTTTTGAATTTCAAGCCGTTCCAAGGCCCACGGATGAAAACAAGGAACGGAAAGAGTACAAAAATAGTGTTTTATTGCTAAATTTGCAGCGTGTAAAACCGCTTATGCGGAACTAACTTGAATCAAATTGTCATTGAATATGAAAAAATGCGTCCTTGTGTCCGGCGGTGCCGGATTTATCGGAAGCCACGTCACCGTGGAACTTATCGAGGCCGGCTACGATGTGATCGTGGCCGATAATATGTCCAACTGCGATGAGACCTGCTACGAGGGAGTCAAGAAGATCACCGGAATGGAGGATATTCCTTTCGTGAAGATGGATTTCTGCGATCCTGTTGCGACAGAGTTGCTGTTCACGGCCAACCGGATTGACGCCGTGATTCATTTCGCCGGCTTCAAGGCCGTCGGAGAGTCCGTCAGCGAGCCGCTGAAATATTACCGGAACAACCTGGAATCATTTATGAATGTCATCGAGACCGCAAGGAAGCACGGATGCGAGAATATTCTGTTCTCATCCTCCGCGACAGTTTACGGCGAGCCTGAGAGGCTTCCGGTGACGGAGGAGTCGCCAAGGCAGCCGGCCACCTCCCCTTACGGGAACACAAAGCAGATGTGCGAGGATATTCTTCGGGACTCCGTAAAGGCATATTCAAATGTCAAGGGAATCGCGCTGAGGTACTTCAACCCGGTCGGAGCGCATCCGTCGGCGCTGATCGGCGAACTGCCGCGCGGCGTGCCGAACAACCTGGTGCCGTTCATCACCCAGACCGCCATCGGCAAGCGTGAGTGCCTCTCCGTCTTCGGCAATGACTACCCTACTCCGGACGGAACGTGCCAGAGAGACTTCATCGACATCGTGGACCTGGCGAAGGCGCACGTCTTCGCGGTGCGCAGAATGCTCGACGGCAAGATGAAGAAGGAATATGAGATCTTCAACATCGGTACGGGCAAGCCGCTGTCGGTGATGGAGCTCATCAATGCGTTCGAGAAAGCCAACAACTTGAAGCTGAACTACAAGTTCGCTCCTCGCAGGGCCGGAGACGTTACCGCGATCTGGGCGGATCCTACGCTTGCCAACAACGAGCTTGGCTGGAAAGCGGAGAGGTCAATCGAGGACACGCTGGCCGCGGCCTGGGCTTGGGAGAAGCATCTGGCAGGGAAATAAGTCCGTGGAGGGCAACATTTAGAATCCGCTTTTGATTCGTTTGAAATGTTCTTTGAAGTGAAAAATCTTCAAACAAACAAATCAAAACAGAGTATTAGGTAAAATGTAAAAAATAACCGGCATCACTTTAAATTTGCAATACATTGATGTTCAAGGGTGATTCTATGTATTCAATTTTACCGATTGATGCAACTTATTTTTTCAACATTACTAGGCTTCACGAAAACGAAAAAATGGGGAAGGCCATCCGGTCTTCCCCAAATATTTTTCTGCAAAGAGAACGGTTACTTTGCGGTCGCCTTGATGAGTTCGCTGAGCTTCTGATACATAGCGTCAGTCTTCTCAAGGAGTTCCTTGCGGATTCCGGCATAGTAGGCGGACTTCTTGCCTTCCACCTTTGCGTTCACTTTGTCCCTGAGGTCATTGTAGAGTTTGACAGCCTCGTCGAAGAGTCCGCCCAAAGCCTCATCGTCAGCTTTCTGGTTAAGTGCGCTGAAGAGGGAGCAATCATCGATGAAAGCTCCGATGACATATTCAATGTCCTTCTTGATGTCTCTAAGATTCATATCTCGTTTTGTTTAGACTTAAAACTTGGCGAATATACGCATTTTTTTTCGATTTACGAATATGGAGGCGCAATGCTGAGGGCGGCGAGTCACTTCGACAGGCTCAGTGACCGATGAAGCCGGCTCAGTGACCGATAGGGCTCAGTGACCGACAGGGCTCAGTGACCGACAGGGCTCAGTGACCGACAGGGCTCAGTGACCGACAGGGCTCAGTGACCGATAGGGCTCAGTGACCGATAGGGCTCAGTGACCGATAGGGCTCAGTGACCGAAGGTTATTTGAAGAGACTTCGGACGAGGGCGGGAACGTCAGCCACCTTGACAACCTCGATGCCTTGCGGTTTGAGATCCAAGGAGGCGAACGAAGAAATGAATATCTTCTTGAAGCCCAGACGGGCGGCTTCACTTACACGGCGGTCGATCTGGGCGACCGGGCGAATCTCGCCGCTGAGTCCGATCTCTCCGGAGAAACAGTTGTCGGAGGGGATGGCGAAATCAAAGTTGGAGGACAGAACAGCCGAGATGACAGCCAGGTCACAGGCCGGATCACTGACCTTGAGCCCGCCCGCCATATTCAGGAAAACATCCTTTTGGGCGAGTTTGAAGCCTGCCCTGCGCTCCAGGACCGCCAGAAGCATATTCAGTCGCCGCACGTCGAATCCGGTGGCGGAGCGCTGCGCCGTGCCATAGACAGCAGAGCTGACAAGCGCCTGAACCTCAAAGAGAAACGGTCTCGTGCCGTCCAGCATCGCGCTGATGGCGGTGCCGCTAAGTCCGGCCTCGTGCATCGGGATGAGCAGCTCGGAAGGGTTGGAGACTTCGCGGAGTCCTTTGCCGGTCATCTCGAAGACAGCCAGCTCGGAAGTCGAGCCGAATCTGTTCTTTATGCTGCGCAGGATTCTGTACGAACCTCGATTGTCGCCCTCGAACTGAAGAACCACATCCACAATGTGCTCCAGAATCTTCGGACCGGCGATGTAGCCTTCCTTGGTAATATGTCCGATCAGGATGACCGGGATGCCTGTCTCCTTGGCGAAACGCAGAAGGATCGCGGCAACCTCCTTGATCTGGGTCACGGATCCCGGAGTGGAATCAACGGTCTGCGAGAACATTGTCTGGACGGAATCCACAATCATCAGGTCCGGATTGATCTCACGAGCCTGGGCAACGACATTCTCTATCAACGTCTCACTGTAGATCTGGCAGTTGGAGGCATCTCCGCCCAGACGGTCGGCACGCATCTTGACCTGACGCAGGCTTTCCTCTCCAGTGACGTACAACGTTCTGAGTGACGGGCAACCGAGCGGAATCTGAAGGGAAAGGGTGGACTTGCCGATTCCCGGCTCACCACCGATCAGTACAAGAGAGCCTTCCACGATGCCGCCGCCGAGGATTCTGTCGATTTCCTCATTGTTCAGGGAAAGCCTCGCCTCTGAACGGGAATCAATCTCGTTCAGTTTCTGAGGTTTGCGGCTGGCGCCCGGGACGGTGTCCGCCACGGTTGACTTCCTGGAGCCACCCGTGACGACTTTCTGCTCCACCATCGTGTTCCACTCCCCGCAGGCGGGACAGCGTCCCATCCATTTGGGATATTCATTACCGCAATTGGAACAAAACCAGACTGTTTTCTCTTTCATATTCATCAATATTACATATCGTTCGGTTGGCACTTCGACAGGCTCTGTGGCCAAAGGAAGGTAAATTCAGTTACCGGCAAAGGTAGTGCCTATGCCAAACGTCGGTTGGTGAGTCTGCGAACCACAGGTTCAGTGCCCAGGCGACAAAGTTTCATACGCGGCTTGCTGGTGTGGCTGGATTGTGCACCAGTCTGCGAACCACAGGTTCAGTGCCCAGGCGACAAAGCGAGTGTCCGCGACCGAACAATATTCAAAGATAGACATTAGGACGGGGGAAGACAAAAAAAATTGCAGCATCTGGGTTTGGACCCGGACACCGCACAAAATCCCTTTCGGGAATCAACGGCTGAAATTACTCAGCTGTAGCAGTTGAATCGCAGCAAGCGGCGGTTGAGTCGCAGCAAGCGGTTGTTGTGTCAGTTGCAGCCTCAACTGCAGCCTCTGTAGCCTCACCTTCAGCGGCCTCGGCCTTCTTCGCGTTGTTACCGCAAGCAGAAGCAGCTACCATAAGAGCTACAACTGCGAAAGACATAAATACCTTCTTCATAATAATTATAAATAAAAAACTATTGTTACTCTACTCACGTTTTTCTGACCGCAAAAGTACATAGTTTTCTGAAATTTACAATATTTTTTTATAAAAATTTTATCTAAATCGATCTTCTTGGCAACTCACACTTCTCCAAACCGGAGATTTCTCCGCTTACAATATGAAAGCGAAGCGCCAGACGAGGCACGTCTCCAGAGCCTTGGAAGCCGCACGCGCCCGGATTCATAAAGAGAAAACCATTTCTTTTGTCCCTGAATACCTGAGGAATATGCGTGTGCCCACAGACGAATATGTCCGGATGATATGAGTCAAGAAGAGCCTTTGCCCGCAGATCGTACATAGGTTGGTGCGGATTGAAGGCCCAATAGCTGCCGCGCCGTAAACCGATGTGGGTCATCAGGATTCTCTTGCCCTCACACTCAAAGTTCTGGAAGGCAGGATATTCCTGTCTCACATCAAGTCCGTCGCAATTGCCGTGGACTCCGATCAAAGGCTTGAACGCGGCGATGTCCCGTGCGCACTGAAGCGTGCCGAAGTCTCCGGCGTGCCAGATCTGGTCCACCGGCTCAAGGAACGCCCTCACATCATCAGCGAACACTCCATGAGTGTCGGAAATCAATCCGATGTACATTTTAGTTACAGTTTAATCACAATCTTCTTCTTGTAGAGAATCCACAGAAGGGTGAATATGATGGTGACGAATATGAAGGCCCACAACAGGGAGGTATATTCATTGGCGCCGAAGTAGTGGCCCGGGGCGAAACCGAAGAATCCGTAGCTTTTGGCGATGACTCCGGAGAACACGAACGCCATCAACGCGTTCATGCCCATGGCCTTGAATGGAACGAAAGGTTTCTCGTACCCCTTCACGTCAAGCAAGTACGCAAGGAAAGCCAGGGCGAGCATCGCCCAGCCTCCGGCGTAGAAGACGTAGGAGACTGACCAAAGAGGCTTGTTGATCGGAACCCAGATGCTGAGGATCACACCGAGGATCAAGGACAGGCATCCATAGACAAAAGTCCTGTTGACAACCCTGTCAGGGGAACAGTTGGTGGCGGACATATTCTTTTGGGAGGCGTGGATCATCGAGCCGATCAGGTAGCCGAGAAGGCAGGAGCAGGCCGCGGTCATGGAGCCGAGGACACCCTCCGGGTCGAAATCGGTCCCGTTGTAGCCGTGGTAGCAATGGTTGCCGCCGACCAGCCAGGTGTCGATTCTCATCGAGACATTGCCTTCGAGGGAGAACGCGCCGGGCTCACGGCCGAAGATCAGTAATATTCCCGTGTAAGTCACGCAAAGCGTCGCGATCGCGGCCAGAATCTTCTTTGGCTTTTTAAGCCACAGGGCAAGGCAGCCGGCGATGGCATACGCCATACCTATTCGTTGGAGAACCCCGAATATTCGTTTATGCTGAAGCCAGTAGAGGTAGTTCTGGCCGAAGGACCAGGTCTCGTCGTGGAGCGAGGTCGGGAAGAACGGGTACAGGTTCAGCGCGAAGCCGACCAGAAAGATCAGCGCACCCCTTTTCAACACCTTCAGATAAGCCTTGGCGGTCGTTTTCTCGTACTTCGAGAAAGAGAACGCCATCGCGCATCCCATACAAAAGATGAAGAACGGGTACACAAGATCCGTCGGGGTGCAACCGTCCCAACCGGCGTGCCTGAGCGGCGGGAATATGTGCGCCCACGTACCCGGATTGTTGACGATGCACATAAAAGCGACTGTCAGTCCTCTAAGGACATCCAATGATTCGTAACGTTTTTTCATAGGCGCAAAGTTACTCTTTATTATTCAATGTTGTATCTTTGCAGTATGGAGATTTTCTATGCTAACGAAATAAATGGCGGACTCGCTCTTCTGGACGCGGACGAGAGCGCGCATTGCGTGAGGGTGCTCCGGCATCGTGTCGGGGACGAGGTCACCGTTGTGGACGGCATCGGGAATATGTACCGTTGCCGCCTGAGCGACGATTCGCCCAAAGGAGCCGCGGCGGAGATCCTGGAAACCGTTCCCGGATGGGGTGGGCATTCATATTCATTGAATATGGCGGTGTGCCCGACGAAGAACAACGATCGCTTCGAGTGGTTCGTGGAGAAGGCCACGGAGCTTGGCGTGGACGTGGTCTCGCCGGTCATCGGGGAGCGTTCCGAGCGGAAGGTGTTCAAGGCGGAAAGGTCCCGCAAGATCGCGCTTTCGGCGATGAAGCAGAGCCTGAAGGCGAAACTGCCGCTGGTGGAGGAACCGGTCTCCGTACGGGATTTCATCCTGGGACATTCCGGGGATTCCGGTGTCAAGATGATCTGTTACTGTTTTGAGGGTGAGACTTTAAGGCGATCAATCAAGGATGTGCTGGAAGGGCTCCCATCTGATTCGGCGGTCACGGTGCTGATCGGCCCCGAGGGGGATTTCTCTCCGGAAGAGGCACGTCTGGCCGTCGGGCACGGTTTCGTGCCGGTCCACCTCGGGCCAAGCCGGCTGCGCACAGAGACGGCGGCAGTGACGGCGGTGACGGCCTGCTACCTGCACTTTATGGAATAATTTTATGAATATGCAAAAGAAGACTATAGATGAGATCCTTAACGAGACGTTGAAGGTTCTTAGAGACGGAGGAGTCATCCTCTACCCTACCGACACGGTCTGGGGATTAGGTTGCGACGCAACCAATCCTGAGGCTGTCGCAAAGATTTACGAGATCAAGCATCGTTCGGACAGCAAGTCGCTCGTACTGCTGGCCAGCAGTCTGGATCAGATAGCGTTATACGTAAATGAGATTCCACCGATGGCCATAGATCTGGTCGAGGTGAACGATCGGCCGATGACGTTGATCTACCCGGGGGCGAAAACCTACCCGGCACCGGCAGAGGGAGAGCCTTGGAAGGCTGACCGCTACCACTTGGCGCACAACACCGTGGCTGCGGACGGCACTGTCGGGATCCGCATCCCGATGATGGAGTTCTGCCAGCAGCTCACCTACAAGCTCGGCAGGCCTATCGTCTCCACCTCCGCCAACATCTCCGGTGAGCCTACACCGAAGAAATTCGCCGACATCTCCGACGAGATCAAAAACGCGGTTGACTACACCGTTGATCCCCGTCTCGAAGCCGGGGCCACCGGTCTCGCCTCCCAGATCATCAAGATCGGCCTCGACGGCGAGGTTGAGATCATCCGGGCGTGATCAGTAATTCATTACAAATTAGATATTTACAGAATCCTGCCATTCTGCACAGACTGGCAGGATTTCATAAAACGCTACTAATCAACGCGTGACGCTCCCCAATGCCCCTCAGGGGCTGTCGCAAAGCGACTGGGGTTGGATTATCTCCACAAAAAAAGTCGGAGCAGCGAATGCTGTTCCGACTTTTCGTGTGGAGATATAGAGATTCGAACTCTAGACCCCCTGCTTGCAAAGCAGGTGCTCTACCAACTGAGCTATACCCCCGGACTATTCCAGAAAACTCTGGTTTAGTAGGCCCTGGCAGAGTTGAACTGCCGACCTCTACATTATCAGTGTAGCGCTCTAACCAACTGAGCTAAGAGCCTGTATAATAATGAAAGATTAGTACAGAGTTCCGAACTCGAAACCTTGTACAGAGCGTCTTCCGCTGTCGGAGCAAAACCCCAAAAAGGAGGTGTTCCAGCCACACCTTCCGGTACGGCTACCTTGTTACGACTTAGCCCCAGTTACCACTTTCGCCCTAGGCCGCTCCTCTCGGTCACGGACTTCAGGCGCCCGCGGCTTCCATGGCTTGACGGGCGGTGTGTACAAGGCCCGGGAACGTATTCACCGCGCCATGGCTGATGCGCGATTACTA